>MDTB01154209.1_pt1 | contig 10296 bp, 11 predicted proteins | sample 811161 | NCBI WGS metagenome assembly MDTB01 (sample SAMN05326650, study PRJNA326480) | marine metagenome | isolation source: seawater | place: Mediterranean Sea | collected 2009
AAGATCGGCTGACCCTCGCATCATGGCCAAGATTCTCAAGTTCAACGAAGAGGCCCGTCGTGGCCTCGAGGCGGGCGTCAACAAGCTCGCCGACGCCGTGAAGGTGACCCTCGGCCCGAAGGGTCGCAATGTCGTGCTCGACAAGAAATTCGGCGCTCCCACGATCACCAACGACGGTGTCTCCATCGCCCGTGAGGTTGAGCTGGAAGACCAGTTCGAGAACATGGGTGCCCAGCTGGTCAAGGAAGTTGCGACCAAGACCAATGACATCGCCGGCGACGGCACCACCACCGCCACCGTGCTCGCCCAGGCGCTCGTTCGCGAGGGCCTGCGCAACGTAGCGGCGGGTGCCAACCCGATGGGTGTCAAGAAGGGCATGGAAAAGGCCGTTGCCGCCGCCGTCGAGAACCTCGCCGGTCAGTCGGTGCAGGTCGACGACTCCAAGGACAAGATCGCCCAGGTCGCCTCGATCTCGGCGGCCGACACCTCGATCGGCGAGACCATCGCCAACGCGATCGACAAGGTCGGCAAGGACGGTGTGGTCACCGTCGAGGAGTCCAACACCTTCGGCATGGATCTCGATTTCGTCGAGGGCATGCAGTTCGACAAGGGCTACCTGTCGCCGTACTTCGTCACCGACGCCGAGCGCCAGGAAGCCGTGCTCGACGATCCGTACATCCTGCTTAACCAGGGTAAGATCTCGAACGTGCAGGATCTCCTGCCCGTGCTTGAGAAGGTCATGCAGTCGGGCAAGCCCCTGCTGATCATCGCCGAGGACATCGAGGGTGAAGCCCTCGCCACCCTCGTGGTGAACAAGATCCGTGGCACCTTCAACTCCGTGTCCGTCAAGGCACCGGGCTTTGGTGAGCGTCGCAAGGCAATGCTGCAGGACATGGCGATCCTTACCGGTGGCCAGGTCATCGCCGAAGAGGTCGGCCTGAAGATCGACTCTGCCGACATGAGCCTGCTCGGCTCGGCTCGCAAGGTCGTTGTCACCAAGGACGACACCACCATCGTCGAGGGTGCCGGCTCGACCGCCGACGTCGAGGGCCGCGTGGCCCAGATCAAAGCCGAAATCGAGAACACCGACTCGGACTGGGATCGCGAGAAGCTTCAGGAGCGTCTCGCCAAGCTGGCCGGCGGTGTTGCTGTCGTCCAGGTGGGCGCCGCCACTGAGGTCGAGCTCAAGGAGAAGAAGCACCGCATCGAGGATGCCCTCTCGGCGACTCGTGCGGCCATTGAAGAGGGCATCGTCGCCGGTGGCGGCACCGCCCTCCTCCGCAGCCGTTCGGCCGTGTCCGATCTCCTCGGCTCGCTTGAGGGCGACGAGGCCACCGGTGCTCGCATCATCCACGCTGCGCTCGAGGCGCCGGCCAAGCTCATCGCGAGCAACGCCGGTCATGAAGGTGCGGTCGTCGTTCAGCGAGTCGAGGCCGAGTCGGGCTCGACCGGCTTCGATGCTGCGACGGGCGAGATGGTCGACCTGATCGACGCCGGCGTCATCGACCCGGTCAAGGTCACGCGTGCGGCTCTGCAGAACGCGGCGTCGATCGCTGGTCTGCTGCTCACCACCGAGGCTCTCGTCGCCGACAAGCCGGAGGAAGCCCCGGCCATGCCGATGGGCGGGGATCCGATGGGCGGCATGGGCGGCATGGGCATGATGTGATCGGCTTGCCGATCACGCTCACGCGCTGAGCTGTGTCGATCGAAGGTCTGGGCTTCGGCCCGGACCTTCGTCGTTTTCCGGTCGCCGCGCGGCGACCGTTACACGACGATTCCTGGCGGAGTCTTCGCATGCTTCCGGCATACGATCGATCGATCAGCGGCTACGGTCCCCACGGTGAGCGACGTCCCCGCCGGTTCGATCGGCCGCACGATCATTGCCGCCGACGACCTCGCCGCCCGAGTGGCCGAACTGGGCACAGAGATCACGGCTGATTACCAGGGGCGCCGCCCCCTGCTCATCGGTGTCCTCAAGGGTGCGTTCGTGTTCATGAGCGATCTCGCCCGTGCGATCGATCTGCCCGTCGAGCTCGACTTCATGGCGGTGTCGTCGTATGGCACCAGCACGACCTCCAGCGGTGTCGTGCGCATCGTGAAGGATCTCGAGACCGACATTGAGGGCCGGGATGTGATCTTGGTGGAGGACATCGTCGACTCCGGTCTGACGCTCGCGTATCTGCGCAGCGTGCTCGGTGACCGTCGGCCTGCGAGTCTCGAGATCTGCGCCCTGCTGGTCCGGGAAGGGGCCGAGGACAGCGGCGCCCGATACGCCGGGTTCCCCATCCCGCCCGATTTTGTCGTCGGCTACGGACTCGATGTGGCGGAGCACTATCGCGAGATTGACGCCATCCGAGTATTCGAACCGGAGTGACGCATGACTACGCTCGCGCTGTGACCAAACCCGCTAAGCCACTGATCGATGGAGTGCACGCCCCGGAAATCGACCAGGAACGTATAGCCGCCGCCGTCAGGGAGATCCTGTTCGCGATTGGTGAGGATCCAAATCGCGACGGTCTGCTCGATACCCCCAACCGGGTCGCTCGTATGTACGCGGAGACCTGCGCCGGTCTCCACCAGGAGCCATCCGATCATCTCGCCACCATGTTTGAAGCCGACCACGACGAGATGGTCATGGTGCGCGACATCCCGATGTACTCGTTGTGTGAGCATCATCTGATTCCCTTCATCGGGAAGGCCCACGTCGCCTACATCCCGAACCGCAGTGGCAACGTGATCGGCCTTTCCAAGATCGCTCGACTCGTCGATGGCTACGCCAAGCGGCCTCAGGTGCAAGAGCGCCTGACCCGCCAGGTTGCCGATGCCCTTGAGGAGCATCTCCAGCCGCGTGGTGTGCTCGTTGTGATGGAGGCTGAGCACCTGTGCATGTCGATGCGCGGTGTTCGCAAAGCCGGCAGCTCGACTGTGACCTCGTCGGTCACTGGTATCTTCCGTGCCAACGTCGCCACTCGCGCCGAGGCGATGCGATTCCTGGGTCAGGACTAATCCACCATGCCGAGGGTGATGGGGATCGTCAACGCCACCCCTGACTCTTTCAGCGACGGTGGCCGATTCGACACCACGGAGGCTGCGGTCGCGTATGCAATCGCGCTCCTCGACGAGGGTGCCGCCGCCGTCGATGTCGGGGGCGAGTCGACCCGTCCCGGCGCCGCGCCGGTCGACCCCTCAACCGAACTCGCTCGTGTCGTTCCGGTGATCGAGGGCATCGTTGCTGCCCGCTCCGGCACGATCGTGTCGATCGACACCACCAAGGCCGAGGTCGCTGAGGCTGCGCTCGTCGCCGGCGCGACGATCGTCAACGACGTCAGTGCGTCGCTCGAGTCGGTCGCCGCCGCCCACGGTGCTGGCTGGATCGCCATGCACGCTGGCGGTCCGAGCGAGACCATGCAGGACGATCCCGCCTACGACGACGTTGTCGAAGAGGCTCACGCGTTCCTCGTCGACGCGGTCGCCCGGGGCCAGGCCGCCGGCGTCGAACAGATCTGGGTTGATCCCGGTGTGGGGTTCGGCAAGACCCTCGAGCACAACCTCGATCTCGTGGCGAACCTCGACCGGTTCACGGCGCTCGCCCCAGTGCTGCTGGGGGTCAGCCGTAAACGCAGCATCGGTGATCTACACGCCGCGAGCGACGCCACCGTCCACGGCGGTGTTCTCGAACCCGTTCCGACCGACGACCGGCTGGAGGGTTCGCTCGCCATGGCCACGTGGGGTGGTTTTTTGGGGGTGGACATGGTCCGAGTTCACGATGTGCGGGCTACCGTCCACGCCGTGGGGGTGATCGCACGATGAGAGGCAAGTGGGCACAAGGAATCGAACCCCGCCACTTCACCTGGGTGATCAAGGACAAGGTGGCGGTGTGCGAGCGACCGGGCGGCTACAGCTCGGCGCATCGCAAGATTCGTCGCCAAGAAGAGATCATCTGGATCCGGCAGAACAACTTCGACTTTGTCGTATCGATGTGCAGCTCGAACCAGAACCTGCACAACTACGAAGAGATGGGGGTGCCGTTCCACCACGTGCCGTTCAGTGGCCCGTCGGCTGGCCCGTTGAGCCTCACCCGTTCGATGGCCACCATCCGGGACCATGTTGCTGCCGGCGACAAGATCGTGGTGCATCGCGAGCAACTCGGCGAGCGCATCACTGGCCTCGTCGCCGCGTATCTGTTGTGGATGGGGCTTGTCCCCAACGGTCCGCAGGCCATCTCGATCACAGAGCGACTGTTCGAGCGGGAGCTCGGCCAGGTCGCCCGCGAACTCGTCGCAATGGTCGACCGCTGCGACCCGGCCTCGGAGGTCCCGGTCGATGCGTTCGCCCACACCGCCGCCGACGAGATCGACGACGGCGGTGTCGCCGAGTCGGACCACGACTGATGAGCACCGTTATCCAGCTTCGTGGCCTGCGCCTGATGTGCATCTGTGGTGCATTGCCCGAGGAGCAGGATCGCCACCAGCCCTACGAGTTCGATATCGATATCCACGCTGATGTCGTTGCTGCCACCCACGACGATGTGCTCGATCACACGATCGATTACGGCGCAGTGCTTGCTCGCATTGAGGGGGTCACCGAGCGAGAGACGTTCCAGTTATTCGAGCGGATGTCGCAGCGTGTCGGCGAGGCGATCCTCGAAGATGAGCGCATTGATTCGGTAGTGGTCGAAGTCCGCAAGTTGCGACCGCCGGTCACACAGGATCTTGCCTCGAGCGGGATGCGGCTCACTGTCACCCGATGACCACCACCCGACGCGCACTGCTCGGGCTCGGTTCGAACATGGGTGACCGGGTCCAGTACTTGAGCGCTGCCGTGGCCGCTATCCCCGACGTCGTTGCCGTCTCCGACGCCTATGAGACCGATCCGGTCGGCGGAGTGGAGCAGGAACCCTTCCTCAACGTGGTGGTCGAACTCGACACCGCCCGCACTCCCCACGAGCTTCTCAAGGTGTGTCGCGAACGAGAGCGCGAAGCCGAGCGGGTTCGAACGGTCCGTTGGGGCCCGCGCACCCTCGACGTCGATTTGCTGTGGGTCGACGGGGAGACCGTCGACGATCCGCCGGAACTCCTCGTCCCGCATCCGCGGATGTTCGAGCGCGCCTTCGTGCTGGTGCCCTTGGCCGACCTTGCACCCGATCTCGTGCCCGACGGCTACGACGTCGCCGCTGCTGCGACCGGCGAAGGCGTTCGCAACCTCGGGCGGCTGGACGAGCAGTGAGCACCGTGGCCACCACGGTCCGGGTGATCGGCGCCGGTCGGGCTGGTCGTTCGTTCGCGAAGGCGATCGACGACCTCGTCGACTGGGACGTGATCGACATGCGCAGGCGAGGAGTGGCGATCGACGACGCCGCTGATGTCGACCTGGTGTTGATCGCCACGCCTGACACCGTCGTCGCTGACGTCGCGGCAGCAATTCGGCCTGGCCGAGCCGTGGTGGCCCATGTCGCCGGCTCGCTCGGGCTTGACGTACTCGCCCCACACGATCGTCGGGCCGCCCTGCACCCGTTGATGTCGTTGCCGGATGCCGAGATCGGTGCCGAGCGATTGACGGGGGGCTGGTTCGCTGTCGCCGGTGATCCGATGGTCGCCGACCTTGCCGCTGCGCTCGGGGGCCGCACATTCGAAATCGCCAACGACGACCGTGCCCTCTATCACGCCGCCGCTGCAGCCGCATCGAACCATCTGGTCGCCCTTCTCGGCCACGCCCAACGTCTCGGTGCGTCGGCCGGCGTGCCGGCCGACGCGCTCCTTGCGCTCGCCCTCGGTAGTGCGGAGAACGCCGCGACGCTCGGCCCTTCTGCAGCGCTGACCGGACCCGCCGCTCGGGGCGACGAGGCGACGCTGGTCGCCCATAGGGAAGCGATTGGCCGCCGCGCCCCGCGCGAGTTGGCGGCGTACGAGGCAATGCTTGCTGAAGCACGCCGGTTGGCGGCGATGGAAGGCGAAGCGTGACCGAGTCGGTGGTTCTGGGCTCGATCGCCGAGGTTCGGCGGATGCTCGATGCCCACCGCTGTGCGGGCCGCTCGATCGGCTTCGTGCCGACGATGGGCGCCCTTCACGCTGGCCATCAGTCCTTGATGCGGGCGTCGGTTGCGGCCAACGACATCACCATCGTCTCGATCTTCGTCAACCCGCTGCAGTTTGCGGCAGGGGAGGACCTCGGGAGCTATCCCCGCGACCTCGCCCGCGACACCGACTGCTGCGCAGACGCCAGAGTCGACCTGCTCTTCGCCCCGTCGGCCGAGGAGATGTACCCCGGCCCGATGGCCACGGTCGTCGATGTCCCGCCCTTTGCTGCGCCGCTCGAAGGGGCGTCCCGGCCCGAGCACTTCGCCGGGGTCGTCACAGTGGTGGCCAAGCTCTTTTCGATCATGGGGGAGTGCCGGGCGTACTTCGGGGAAAAGGACTGGCAGCAGGTCGCCGTTGTCACCCGGATGGCTGCTGATCTCTCAATGCCGGTCGAGGTCGTGCCGTGCCCGACGATGCGCGAGCCTGACGGGCTCGCTATGTCGAGCCGCAACATCTATCTCACCTCCGACGAGCGAGCCGAGGCGCCGGTCCTGCGTCGGGCCCTCGATGCAGGGCTCGCTGTGATCGCCAAGGGCGAAACCGACCCGGCCATGGTCGAGGCCGTGATGGCCGACACCGTCGCCACCGCATCACTCGCCACGCTCGACTACGTCGCCGCCGTGCAGGCCGAGACGCTGGTCGCCGACGGGCCACTCCACGGCGAGGTGCGACTGCTTGTCGCCGTTCGTTTTGGCAAGGCCCGGCTCATCGACAACGACGGCGGAATGGTGCCCGGCAAGCCGGCGTGACAGCCTTACAAGATGTCTGAGGCCTACATCATCGACGCCTGCCGCACCCCCCGAGGGATCGGTAAGCAGGGCAAGGGTTCGCTTGCCCACCTCCACCCCCAGCACCTCGGTTCGACCGTGCTGAAAGCGCTGCAAGAGCGAAATGGATTCGACACCGCCGAGGTCGACGACGTCGTGTGGGGTACGAGCTCGCAGGTCATGGAACAGTCCGGCGACATCGGCCGGATGTCGGCGCTCGACGCCGGCTACGACATGAAGGCCAGTGGCGTCACCCTTGATCGCTTCTGCGGCTCGGGCATCACGTCCGCGAACATCGCAGCTGCCTCGGTGAAGGCCGGGCTCGAGGATCTCGTTGTGTCCGGCGGCACCGAGATGATGTCGTTGCCGAAGAAGGGCATGCTTCCGATGGGTGCGGGCAATGCGCACCTGCAGAAGATCCACCCGCAATCGCATCAGGGCGTCTGCGCCGATGCGATCGCCACGCTCGAAGGCATCGACCGAGAGACGCTCGACGCCCTTGCCGTCGAGACCCAGAACCGAGCCGAAGTCGCGGTCAAGGAGGGACGCTTCGACAAGAGCCTCGTCCCGGTGTTCAACCTCAACGGCACGCTCGCCCTCGATCGCGAAGAGTTTCCGCGGCCGGGCACCACGATGGAGTCGCTCGCAACGCTTGCGCCGTCGTTCCCGATGGTGGCCGATTACCGCCACAGCGACGATGCCAAGACCTTCCGGGAGCTGATCAACCAGAAGTTCCCCGACCTCGGCATCCAGCATGTTCATCACGCCGGCAACAGTTCAGGCGTGGTCGACGGATCGGCCGCCATTCTCTGGGCGAGCGAGGACTACACGAAGGCTCACGGGCTGACGCCGCGGGCCCGCATCGTGGCGATGGCCAACATGGGTGACGACCCGACCCTCATGCTCAACGCACCGGTTCCTGCGGCGAGGAAGGTGCTGGAGAAGGCCGGCATGACCGTCGACGACATCGACATCTTCGAGATCAACGAGGCGTTCGCCGTTGTGTCGGAGAAGTTTCAGCGGGATCTCGACCTCGACCGGGAAAAGGTCAACGTCAACGGTGGGGCGATGGCGCTGGGCCACCCGATCGGCGCGACCGGAGCCATCCTGATCAACACGGCGCTCGATGAGCTTGAGCGCCAAGACAAGCAGGTCGGCTTGATCACCATGTGCGCCGGTGGCGGCATGGCCCCAGCCATCATCATCGAACGAGTCTGAACGAGCACCAGCGTCGGTCAGTCTGAGCGAAAACGAGACGACAGCAATGCCAATCGAAGGCGAGTACGAGCCGAGCACGTGGGGTTGGGTGGCCGACCAGGTCGAGCGCTACGAGGAGTCCGGTGGCACCGAGGCCAACACCTTGATGGACACGGGCATTCCGATCATCGTGATGACCACCGTGGGTCACAAGAGCGGCAAGGTTCGCAAGGTGCCGCTCATGCGAGTCGAGCAGGAGGGCGAGTACGGCATCATCGCAAGCAAGGGCGGCAATCCGACCCATCCGGGCTGGTACTACAACCTGCTCGCTCGCGATCACGTGACGATCCAGGACGGCCCTGAGCCGAAGGACTACACGATCCGCAAGCTCGAGGGTGAGGAGCGCGACAGCTGGTACGCCCGTGGCGAGGCGGTCTACCCCGATTACACCGCGTACCAAGAAGCCGCGACCGGTCACGGTCGTGTCATCCCGGTCTTCGTCGCTACACCATCGGCCTGATCCGGCGTCCGGTAGCTTGTCGGGCGTGCTTCTCACGATCGACGTTGGCAACACCCAGACCGTGCTGGGCCTTTACGACCCCGACACCGAGACCGGTGAAGGGGCAGCGGTCGGCCTCATTGACCACTGGCGCATCTCGACCGTGCACGAACGCACGAGTGATGAGTACTCGGTGATGGTCCGGTCGATGCTCGACACGACCGACGTCGACTTCGATACCGAGATCACCGGTACGGCGATCTGCTCCGGTGTGCCGCGGATCCTCGCCAACCTGCGCCAGATGGTCAATCGGTACCTGCCGAACGAGCCCATCGTGATCGAACCCGGCGTGAAGACCGGCATGCCGATCCTGTACGACAATCCCAAAGAGGTCGGCGCCGACCGCATCGCCAACGCAATCGCGGCCTACGACCTCTACGGCGGCCCGACGGTGGTCGTCGACTTCGGCACCGGCAACAACTTCGACGTGATCTCCGAAAATGGCGAGTTCCTCGGTGGCGCGATCGCGCCAGGCATCGAGATCAGTCTCGATGCCCTCTTCGGCCGCGCCGCCCAGTTGCGGGCGATCGAGCTTGTCGAGCCCCGAAGCGTCGTCGGCAAGTCGACGGTCGAGTCGATCCAGAGCGGCACGGTCTACGGCTTCGCGGCGATGATCGATGGCATGGTTCGTCGCTTCGGTGATGCCCTCGGCGAGATCAACGTCGTGGCCACTGGCGGGCTTGCCCATCTGATCGCACCGGTGTCGGAGACGATCGAACACGTCGAGCCCTTCCTCACCCTCCACGGTCTCCGGATCGTGCACGACCGGAACAACTGATGACCGACTTCCCGTATCGCTACGACGTCACCCACACCACCGCCGAGATCGTCGAGGCCCACAGCACCCTCGAGGCCGGCGCCGAGACGGAGGTCGTCGTGACGATCGCCGGGCGACTCATGTTGCGCCGCGATCAGGGCAAGCTGGCCTTCGGTTCGCTCCAGGACTCCACCGGTCGCATCCAGCTGTTCGCCATGGCGAAGTCCACCCCCGCCTTCGAGGACTTCACCGGCCTCTCGATCGGTGACTGGATCGCCGTCACTGGTGTGGTGATGATGACCCGTCGCGGAGAACTCAGCGTCCGGGTCGACAGCTGGGATGTGCTCGCCTCGGCCCAGCGGCCCTTTCCCGACAAGTGGCACGGCATCTCTGATCCCGACACGCGTTATCGCCAGCGCTATGTCGACATGTGGGTCACCGAAGAGGCCCGCGATGCGTTCGCTAAGCGCAGTCAGATCGTTGCGTCGATGCGATCCATCCTGGGCGGTCAGAGATTCATCGAGGTCGAGACACCGATGTTGCACCCGATCCCCGGCGGTGCGCTCGCGCGTCCGTTCATCACCCACCACAACGCGCTGGGTGAGGATCTCTACCTGCGCATTGCGCCGGAGCTCTACCTGAAGCGGCTGGTCGTCGGCGGCATGGAGAAGGTGTTCGAGATCGGCCGCGTGTTCCGCAACGAGGGCATGTCGACTCGGCACAACCCCGAGTTCACGATGCTGGAGCTCTACTGGGCGTACGCCGACCACGCCGACATGATGGAACTCACTGAGAACCTCGTTGCCGGTGTCGCCAAGCAGGTCCTGGGCACCACCACCGTCGAGTACGACGGTCGTAACGTCGATCTTTCCTCTCCGTGGCGCCGCGCCACGATGGAAGAACTCATCGCAGAGCACGCGGGTGTGGAGATCAGTCTCG
>MDTB01194705.1_pt1 | contig 10296 bp, 11 predicted proteins | sample 811161 | NCBI WGS metagenome assembly MDTB01 (sample SAMN05326650, study PRJNA326480) | marine metagenome | isolation source: seawater | place: Mediterranean Sea | collected 2009
TGATAATAGATTTATTTTAGATAAAAAAAGGGTGTTTTTTATGATTTTAAATGAATATTTTAAATTGAATCTAAATAAATGAAACAATTTTATATTACTACTCCAATATTTTATGTTAATGATGTCCCGCATATTGGACACGCATATACAATAATTATCTGTGATTCAATAGCAAGATATCTTAAATTAAATGGTAACGATGTGTTGTTTACAACTGGAACAGATGAGCATGGTTTGAAAGTTGAAAAAGCAGCAAAATCCAAGAATATTTCTCCTATTGATTTTGTTAATAAAGTTTCAGGAAACTTTAAGGATCTATCTAATTTATTAGAAATTATAAACACAGATTTTATAAGAACTACTGAGGACAGACATAAAATTGCTGCGCAGGCATTTTGGAATAAGTTAGTTGAAAATGATCAAATATACTTGAGTAAATATGAAGGCTGGTATTCAATTAAAGATGAAACATTTTACCAAGAAAAGGAACTAACCAAAAAGGGGGAAGCCTTTTTTACAAGTGATGAAGAAAAAGTTGATTGGGTTGAAGAAGAAAGTTTTTTTTTTAAATTATCTAATTGGCAAGATAAACTACTTTCACATTACAAAAATAATTTAGATTTTATTAAACCAATAACAAGAAGAAATGAAGTTATAAGCTTTGTTGAGTCAGGTTTGAAAGATCTATCGATTTCTAGAACTAGTTTTAATTGGGGGATAAAAGTTAAAGGCTCCAAAAATCATATTATGTATGTATGGGTTGATGCATTGGTCAATTATCTAACTTCATTAAATTATCCAGATTTAGAAAAAGAAAAACTACTTTATTGGAAAAATTGTTATCACATAATTGGTAAGGATATATTAAAATTCCATGCTGTATATTGGCCTGCAATGTTAATGGCTGCAGACCTTCCCCTTCCAAAAACAATATTTGCTCACGGATGGTGGACAAATGAAGGTAAAAAAATCTCTAAATCATTGGGGAATACCATAGATCCATACGATATTATAAATAAGTATGGACTTGACCAGTTTAGATTCTTCTTGTTAAGAGAAGTTTCCTTAGGAAATGATGGTGACTTTTCAGAAACTGCATTCAAGAATAGAATAAACTCAGATTTATCAAATAATCTTGGAAACTTAATACAAAGAACACTAAAGTTTCTAAAGAAAAACTTTGATGGAAAAATCCCAGTTGATTTGGATCTAAGTGATCAAAATTCATTTCCTTTGAAAGATTTATATAAATTAAAAAATTCAGTTGGTATGTATATGAACAATTTTGAGATTAGCAAAGCTATCGATGAGATAATAAGAATAACTACCAGTTTGAATAAATTTATGGATGAATCTAAACCGTGGGATTCTATAAAAACAAATACTAAAAAAGCTGCAAAAGATTTAACGATTTTAATTGAAGGTTTTAGAGTTTTAGGTATTATTTTACAGCCTTTTCTTCCGTTATCTTCAAAAGTTCTGCTTGATATAATTAACATAGATGTAAACTTTAGAAACTTTAAATTTCTTGAAAAAAAATATAAAATAGGCAAAGATCATCTAATTAATGAACCAAAACAACTTTTTCCAAGATATGAATAATAAAATTGTAGATTCTCATTGTCATCTTAGCTTCAAGGATTTTGATGAGGACAGAGACTTAATAATTGAAAATGCAAGATTAAATAATGTTGAATTTCTCCTAAATATTTCAGTAAATCTTGAAGAATTTGAAGATATACATAAAATTACAGAAGTTTATGAAAAAATCTGGTGTACAACAGGAATACATCCCAATAATGTTCCTAAAAAGTTATCAGAAAAAAAAATAGAAGAGTTGAAGAATATAATTTCTTCTAACATAAAAAAAACTAAAGTTATTGGTATAGGAGAAACTGGTTTAGACTTCTTTAGGAGCGAGGATAATAAAAAGAATCAAATAATTAGTTTCGATAGTCACATGGAGATTTCTGGTAAAAATTCATTACCAACAATAGTTCATACTAGAGATGCTGATAATGAAACTCACTTATGTATTCAAAAAGCTGTGAAAAATTATTCAACAAAAGGACTCATACATTGTTTTACATCAACCAAAGACTTTGCAAAATTAGTACTTGATTGTGGTTTTTATATTTCCTTTTCTGGTATAATTACTTTTAAAAATGCAACGGATTTACATGATGTTGTAAAATATGTTCCCGAAGATAGAATATTAGTTGAAACAGATTCTCCATACCTAGCACCCGTTCCTTACAGAGGTAAAAGAAATGAACCTAGTTATGTAACGCATACACTTCAGAAAATAGCAGAATTAAAGAAAATTGATGTAATGGATTTAACAAACATAACTACAAATAATTTTTTCAAACTTTTTTCAAGAATATGAAAAATATTGAAGTTGAAATATTGGGTTGTGGAAGTTCTTCTGGTGTTCCAGCAATTGGAAATTATTGGGGAAATTGCAATCCAAACAACCCAAAAAATAGGAGGCTAAGATCTTCTATTCTTGTAAAAAGTAAAAAAACCTCATTAATAATAGATGCAACGCCAGATTTGAGACAACAATTACTTAGTACAAATGTGCAATATTTAGATGGCATATTAATTACCCATACTCATTCAGATCATATAAATGGAATTGATGATTTTAGGTTTTTAAATGTTTTAATGAAAAGTGAAATTAATTTATATGCAACAAAAAAAATTTTAAAAAGAATTAATGAAAGATTTGGATATGTTTTTGAAAAGCTTCACCCTGAGGCTAATGGTTTTTTTTACAAGCCATGTTTAATTCCTAATGAAATTTCAGAAAAATTTAAAATTAATGAATTTGAAATAACTGCCCTGTCACAAAATCATGGTTATACAGAGTCAACTGGTTTTAAAATAAATAATTTTGCTTATTGCACTGATGTTTGTGATTTTGATGATCATGTATTTAAAAAACTATATAATTTAGATTTATGGATTATAGATTGTTTAAGATTCAAAGAGCATAAAACACATGCACATTTTGATAAAGTTATGAACTGGATTGAACTTTTAAAACCAAAAAAAACTATATTAACCCATATGAATTATGAAGTTGACTATGATCATATAATGTCCAAGGTACCAAAAAATTGTATTGCCGCATATGATGGACTTAAAGTGAAAATCTAACGACCAATATAAATATAAAAGTCAAAGAAATATAAGTTATTTTCTGGTATTTCAATTTTTCACTAGGAAAAATTATAAAGAATAGAATATCATATAGATGAGTTATAAATTTTATAAAAATTGCTAATGTTTGAGTTAAGATTTTGTTGCTTAAAACTTTTGACTAGTATGTAATTCAGCATTTTTGAGTCGAAAGAAAATATTATAATTATCATCTTTTGAAACAAGTTCTAATTTACCTTTAATATTTATAGCATCATATGAAAAAGTAATAGGATTCTTTGTATGTACTTCAATTAATAAGTTGGATGATACATGAGGATGATAAGGGCAGCTTAATGGAAAAGGTCCTAACAAAAATAAACTTTGTTTTTCATCTTGCTCAAGTGGAAACATATATCCTTGAACTAATATATTTTTAGACTCTAGTTTTTTAACTTTCTCGTTAAATTTTGGACGCACTCCAACCCAGTCATTACCCTCACTATCTACTATAGTATATTCATCCATACCAGTTTCGCCAAATGTTTCCCAGGGTATCCCACCAGGAGGCAAATCAATAAAGTCGTCAATATATTTAATTATTTCATTTTGCTGAGCAGATGAAGGATCATCTATAAAATCATTATCTAGACCTATTAAATTTTTTGAAAATAGAATTAAAAATACTAAATAAAAAAAACAAATTTTTTTTGAAATTACTTTTAAGACAAACTTTTTCATATTCTTCAAATATTTCTAGAAAGTTGCTCTGCTACACTAATTTTTGATCCATGATAAGCCGGAAATATTGCAGCAATTATTCCTGCAAGTGATATAAAAAATATTATAAAAAAAAACTCAATTGTAAACTCAAAACTTGCTTTTGTAGTTTCTAAGGGTGTAATTGTTTGTGTTAAAATATTAAAAATCAATATTCCAACTATTATACCAAAGATTAGACCGGCAATTGAAATAAACACACCTTCAAGAATAATTATTTTAAAAATTCTTTTCTTTGAATATCCAATGGCTCTTAATATAGCTAAATCTCCAATTCTATTCTGAAGGTTACTGGCTAAACCTGAAAAAATTCCTAAGGCAGATATTATTATTAAAATAGTTGATAGTATTCCAAAACTCTTTGATCCCAATCCAAACATAGACGTCAGACGTGTAATTTCTAAAGAAGGGTTAGCTGCAAGTAAAGCACTTTCACGATTAATCTGACGTGCAAGGTTAATATTGGCAATTGGAGATTTTGTTTTTATGAGTAAAGCAGTTATCTCGGAAGATTTAGAATTATCGATATAATTATTTTTTCCTTCATGATGATCGTGCTCATCTTTTTCATGATGATCGTGCTCATCTTTTTCATGATGATCGTGCTCATTTTTTTCATGATGATCGTGCTCATTTTTTTCATGATGATCGTGCTTATCTTTATTATACCCTTCATCATTATGGTTGATATTCTTCTGTCCATGAATATGAAGTACAGAATCGATTGATGTTAATATAAGTCTATCTAAAACAGTTCCTGTTGGTTTTAAAATTCCAGTTACTGTGTACACAGAATTTTCATGTGAGTTTCCACCTTTCAATAGTCCATGTGAACCGTAGAATTTTTCATTAATTTTCTTTCCAACTGAAAATCCAATTACGACATCAAATTTTTTTCCCCAAACATTCCCTTTATTTAATTGGGCTTTGTAATGATTAAGATATTCTTTTGATGTTCCAACAATTCTATAACCATTCCAATTATCACCTAACGCTAATGGAATGACTTTATCGACTTGAGGGTGATTAATAAATTTTTTTAATGAATCAAAAGAAATATTACCATTAGGTAAATCAACATGATAAATAGAAGACAGAATCAACTGTAATGGACTTCCTTTTGCGCCAATAACAATATCAATATCTTTGCCATCGGCATTTAATCGATTTTGAATATGATTGCTAAATTGCATTACAAGCAAGGCAATTGAAACTCCAAATGCAGTTAATAGTATTGATAATGTACTATTTAACCACCGAGATTTTAAAGAATAAAATATAAATGTTAAATCATTCATATTGATAGCTTTAAGATATTGGAAAAATAATTTTTAATTCTGTCATCATGAGTGCTTACAATTAAAGTAGAATTATTTTTTTTAACCTGCGAAAAAATGAGATTAATTACTTTTTTTGTATTAATGTCATCAAGGCCAGAGGTAGGTTCATCAGCAAAAATTACCTGGGGATTATTGGCCAAACCTCTTGCTATGGCTACACGTTGGGCTTCACCGAAGCTTAGATCACTTGCTTTTTGTTTTTTTTTATTATCAAGATTGAGATTATTTATTAACTTATCAATATTTTTATAATTTCGTTTTGTTTGTGCTAAAATTATATTTTGTTCAACATTTAAATGACCTATAAGATGGAGTTTTTGGAAAATGAAGCCAAAATTTTTTGAGCGTAAATCATCAAGTTCTTCCTCTGATAGATGTGAATAATTCTTTTTTTTGAAATAGATTGATCCAGATGATGTTCTCAATAAGCCAGACATTAAATTCAGAAGAGTGGTTTTACCACTACCTGAAGGCCCGAGTATTAAAAAATGTTTATTTTTTTCAATAAAAAAGCTTTTGCTTTTAAGAATTCTAAAATTATTAAAAATATATTCTAGATTTCTAATTTCAAACAACATAAAAGAAGTCCAATTTTAATACTAATTAATTTCATAATATAAAAAAATATATCACAAAAACAAATTAAAATATTTAAAAATCAAGCTTTTCCTAATTTTTAAACTAGTTATAATATTCATAATAATATTATGAGTAGTGTCACCTTAAAAAAAGCTTTTAAATTTTGTTCTGATAAAAAATATAGATTCACTGAGCCAAGACAAAAAGTTCTAAAAATCATTGCATCCAGTAAAAAACCAATCAAGGCTTATGAAATTTTAGACAAATTAAGTAAAGTAATGAAAAACCCAAAACCACCAACAGCCTATCGAGCTATTGAATTTTGGAATAAGAGTAATTTTATTCATAGGATAGAGAGTTTAAATGCATATTCAATTTGTGAAGCACAACATCTTCACAAAGGGTCTCAATTCCTGATATGTGATGATTGTGGTAAAGTTATAGAGTCACACCTTTGTGAATTACCATCAATTTTAAAGGAAAATTTAAGTAACAATACTTTCACTCCATCAAAGTGGAACATTGAAATCAATGGTAAATGTAATAAATGCTAATAATTTTTAGATAAATTAACATTAGGCTATCACACAATATAATAAAATTATAAAATAACTGTTGACTAATTATAAATGCAAAATACTTCTTATTTTAAAGGAATAAAATTATGCTAGATGAATTGAATTGTTGTTCAGGTCCAGGATATGCATCTCCTCAAGAGGCAATAAAAGCTCCAAAAGAAAATATTATATATACTATATGTATTTATACTGGTTCTGGTATTAAAAAGCCTGATTATCTTGCTACCATTGATGTTGATAATAAAAGCTCAACCTATGGTAAAGTTATTCATAGAACTGAATTAGGAACTTATGGTGATGAATTACACCATATGGGTTGGAATGCTTGTTCTTCTTGTCATGATGACGAAAATATGAAAAGAAATTATTTAATAGTTCCTGGTATACAAAGTTCTAATTTTTATATTGTTGATACAGCAACTAACCCAAAAAAACCGACCTTATTTAAAACTATTTCTGGAGAAGAAATAAAGAAAAAAACAAACTTATCATCTCCTCATACCGTACATTGTCTTGGGTCGGAGATTATTGTTTCAATGCTTGGTGATGCTAATGGGAACGCACCTGGAGGGTTTTTACAATTAAATAAAGATTTTGAAATTGTTGGAAGATGGGAGAACGATATTAGTGGAATGAACTTTGGGTATGATTTTTGGTATCAACCAAGACATAATATTATGGTATCTAGTGAGTGGGGTGCTCCAAAAACATTCATACCTGGTTTTGATTTGGATGATGTTTCAAAAAATAACTACGGTAGACATATTCATTTTTGGGATTTTAAAGAAAGGAAAATAATTAAATCATTTGATTTAGGTGATGATGGATTAATTCCTTTAGAAGTTAGATTTCACCATAACCCTGATTCTAGTCAAGGTTTTGTTGGGGCTGCGTTAAGCTCTAATATTTTTCATTGGTATAAGAATTCTAATGAAGAGTATAGTGTTAAAAAAATTATAGATGTAGAATCTATTGATAATAAAATTTTACCTGTACCAATGCCAGGCTTAATTACTGATATTTTAGTATCGATGGATGATAAATTTTTATATTTTTCTAATTGGCTTCATGGTGACCTAAGACAATATGATATTACTGATCCTTTAAATCCAAAACTTACTGGTCAGGTTTGGATTGGAGGTTTATTGGGAAAAGCAGATAAGGTCAATGGAAGATTTGTAAATGGAGCTCCTCAAATGATTCAACTTTCCCTCGATGGTAAAAGATTATTTGTGACCACATCTTTATTTTCTTCATGGGATAATCAATTTTATCCGAAAATGAATGATTCTGGAGGTATGATGTTAATCGTTGATTGTAATGTTGAGGATGGAGGCATGAAAATTCGCGATGACTTTCTAATTGATTTTGGTAAAGAACCTAATGGTCCATCACGAGCTCATGAAAGTAGATACCCTGGTGGAGATTGTTCTTCTGATATATGGCTATAATAGAATAATTTAAGAAAATAAAAAATTGAAAAAATTATTTTTTAAGAGTGTAAATGAAAAACTTTATTTATGATCTTCCAGTTACCATCAACTTTTAAAAGTGTAAAAAAATCAGTAAAATTATAACCTGTCCAGTTCTTAGATACTAAACAAACAGTAGCAATTGACTCAACAACATCTATACTTTTATATTCACATGATATATCTGATGCTGGTCCATTATTATCATTCCAGTCAAAGAGTTTTTGAATTGGTCCAGAAAATAACTCATCTCCAATATAACCAAATATTGTAGCATCTTTATGAAATGCCGGCTTCATATCATCCCCGTTTCCTGATTTAGCACCATTGATATAGTGTTGTAGATTTTTTTTAATTAGTTCTTTTTCTTTCATATTAAAATAATAGTTCAAAATAAGTTATTAAAAAACAAATATTATATTATTTCTTATGTATTTACTTTTGAAAGCTTTTTTTTTGTTAATGAATTAAGAAAAGAGAAGGTTTTAAACCTAGACAAACACCCTTTAATTTATTTATTATATGAGATAGTAGTAATATTTTATTCAAAATTATGGAAAAACATTTTAAAAATATTAAAAGAATTCTAGCTTATGTTTTGTTTAGCTTTTTAATAACATCTTGTTCTAGTGAACTTGATGGAGTCTTTACTTGGGATTCTTTTATAAAAAAGGCTTCTTCTGATGGAAGTACCTTTTTTGCTGAAGCAACGGCACCAAGTGGAATTATCTCTTTTGGTGGTTCTGATGATAGTCAATGGAGCGCTAATTCTAAGGCAGTAAGGCATTGTAGTGAAAAATCAAGAGAAATATGTCGTTTAACTCGAACAACTACTTTACCGAAAAAACAAAATATTGAAATACTGGAATGTACAGAAAAATATTCAAGGGATTTAAAAACTGAAAATTTAGGACAAATTATAATGAATTGGTGTTCAAATTTAGTTTTTTCTTCAAGTAAAAACGATAAGCAAATAGCTGAATGTTCTTTAAAACATATAAGTCAATCAAAGAATATAACAAATGCAACTTCAGGTGCGAGGTTATGTGAAGCAAAGTACAATTAAATCAATACTTTATATAACTATATATGAATAATAAAATTAGCTATCTAATTTCATGAAGAATTATTAGAAGTTCAAAACTATTCTATTATTATTTGTCCTTTCATACCCATTTCTGAATGTATTTTACCTGATTTTTTGTCTTTTACATTGCAAAATAAGTCATTAAATTCTCCTGTTCTTATAGGTACAAACCACCATTCTAATGTGTTATTTGGAAAAATCTCAACTTCATTAATTATACCTTTAATTTCAGCAAGTCTTTTATTATTTTTTAGTACTTGAATTTTTCTTGTAAAAATAGAATTTGAAAAATTAATAGAAGTAAAATAATGTTTACTATCACTAATATTTGTTAGTTTTAACTTATACAATTTTCCGGTTTCAAACTTTAAAACTGAGGGATCATAAAAATGTGCTTCCCCGACTTTTCCTTTGAGCACAACTTCAACCTCTATGGGTATTTGTTTTGTTAAATCACCTTTTGAAAAAGATTTATCAGATATTGAGAAACCAAAAAGAAATAACAAGATTATTAAAAAATTTAATTTTAAATACACTAGAACGTTTATAACTTACAAACTCTTTAAAACAAAGAATATTTCATTATCTACAATAATGATGAGAAAATAAATAATTTTAAGTCTAAATATAGAAGGGAATCATAATTAGAAATGAACTTATATATAGATAGGAATAAAATTAGAAATAATCGTAAGACTATTTATATAGTACCATTGATTTTTTTAATATCTGATAAGAATGATTTATAATCAAGTCTCATTAGAATTGATGAGCCACCATCTAATGCAGAATCAGGTGTACGATGAAGTATTCCTTTCTTACCACCACGAAAAATTGCAATATCCCATTTATTAGTATATTTAAGAGTGGATTTATCTTTAAGAATTTCATCATTAGATTTTCCTTCAACAAATGCTTTTCTATTAGCACCATCATTAGGTAATATTTCTGTGCCTTCACCAGCATAGGTAACTAATAATCGATAAGGTACCATATCAACATGGTAACGTTTGCATCCTCTTTTAGATCCAAGCCAAAAACAAAGACTATCTTCCAGTTGCATCGAGCAGAATATCTCACACATATTACCCATATCTTCCAACCAATCTTCATAAAATGAATCAAATTGCAAATGTTTTGGTATTTCATCCTTAAGAAGTTTTCTAATATCTTCTTTGGCACTATCATGACGAACATAACCATATAGAGAGAAGGGAAATTGACATAGTTTTTTAAAGAAAAGTTCGGATTCTTTCGGATGGTCACGTTTTAATATTGCTATTTGACCTTTTCTATTTTTAAAATCTATTAAA
>MDTB01064428.1_pt1 | contig 10294 bp, 12 predicted proteins | sample 811161 | NCBI WGS metagenome assembly MDTB01 (sample SAMN05326650, study PRJNA326480) | marine metagenome | isolation source: seawater | place: Mediterranean Sea | collected 2009
ATAATTTCTCCGTAAACCAAAACAGAAATTGTATCTGATAAATCAAATACAACACCCATGTCATGTTCAACAATTAAAACTGTTCTATCTTTGGCAATATTGCGAATTAAGTTTGTGGCTCTTTCTGTTTCACTCTTTGACATGCCAGCAGTAGGTTCATCTAATAGTATTGTTTCTGCACCTCCTGCCAGAGTTATTCCTATTTCTAATGCTCTTTGATCTGCATAACTTAACAATCCAGCAGATTCTTTTGCAAAATCAATTAATGAAATTTTACTCAAAATTTCATTAGTTTTTTCATTAATATTGCTATCATTGTCTAACATTTTTGTGACAGAATACTTGTATTGTAAATTCCAGAGTAACCCACATCTAATATTTTCAAAAACAGATAGTTTAGGAAAAATATTTGTTATTTGAAAACTTCTAGACAAACCAAGTCTATAAATTTCATGAGAAGGAAGATTTTCTATATTTTGATTGTTAAATATTATAGTTCCTGATGAAATGTTATATACACCAGATATAAGGTTATAAAGAGTCGATTTACCTGCACCATTAGGACCAATAAGAGAGTGTATTTCTCCTTTTTTAACTTTTAAATTTACTCCTCTTATAATACTAGTAGAACCAAAATCTTTCTTTACATTTTTAAGTTCTAAGTGATAACTCATTTAACTAAACTCATTTTTATATTTTCTATAACATCATTCCATACTTCTTTTGTTCTAAAATAACTTTTTCTGCATAAAAACAAGCCTAGGATAGCTAATATAATTGAAGTTAGCCAAACTAAAAAATTTGAGTTAGATATTTTAATCCAATAAATTGTTAAATTACTATGATTTGATTTAAGTGAATGTATTAATTCAATTATGGTGGTAAAGCCAATTACTAAAATTAAAATACTTAATCCAAAAACAAGATAAGGAAAGATTAATTTTTTTAATAAAGATGGCTTGTTTCTAACTACCGGCTCATGCATTAATATTAATCCTGCTATACCTTGAGGAGCAAAGGCAATTACTAAAACAAAAATTATGCCATAGTATAATACCCATGCTTCTGTAACATCCGATAGCATAGTATCTAAATAAGTTAAGGATACTGCTCCTATTATAGGTCCCAGAAAGCTTCCTATGCCTCCTATATACGCCATGAATAATACCATTCCAGATTGAACTAAACTCACAGACTCAAATCCTATGTGTTCGTAGTTTATAGCATGTAAGCTTCCTGCAGCTCCTGCAAACATGGCTGATAATGAGAAAGCCATCCATCTGATTTTTCTTACATCATATCCAATAAACTCTGCTCTTTGCTGATTATCTCTAACTGCATTGCACATTCTACCAAAAGGAGTTTTTGTTAGAAAGTACATTATTGCAACAGCAAAAATACACCAAAATAATATTAGATAATAAACTTCATATTGAGGCCCATAAGTAAGACCTAAAAATTCATTTCCTAGTACTCTATCTGCTTGTATTCCATCTTCTCCATTAAAAAAAACTACAAATATTAGGGTTAAGGCTGTTATTAATTCACAAAACCCAAGAGAAATCATAGCAAATGCAGTTCCAACTCTTTTTGTAGATAAATAACCTATAGATATTCCTAATATTAAGCCTATAAATGCGCCTATAAACGGTAACAAAGGTAATGGTAGGCTAGGAAGGTAGTTATTATTTACTCCACTTAAGAAGTGAATAGATGCATATCCTGCAAGTCCAAAATAAATAGCATGACCAAATGATAACAGTCCAGTTTGTCCCAATAACATATTATAAGCTACGGAAAAAATTATCAATACACCCATTTTACAAAATAATGTCAAGACAAACGAAGAGGAAAATAAAATTGGTAAAAGTAATAATATTAGTATTGTAGAACAATAAAAAATTAATTTATAACTTTTTAATATACTAGACATCTCTTTTTCCAAAAAACCCTCTGGGTCTGGCTATTAGAATAATTATTAATAATAAATAAGGAACTATTGGCGATAATTGAGATATTGTTATGCTAGTAAAGTAATTTAATGTGGAATTTATATCAATATTATATCCTAAATATTGAAATATATTATTTAAATTAAACTCTAATGAAACAGCAGCAGTTTGCATTAACCCAATAATTATAGATGCAACTAAAGCTCCTTTTATTGAACCCAGCCCTCCAGTAACTACTACTACAAAAACGATTGGTCCTAATAGGAGCGCCATAGAAGGTTCAGTTCCGATAACATTTCCTGCCAATACCCCAGCTAATCCTGCAAGTCCGCACCCAAAGCCAAAAACATTACTAAATACTCTAGGAACGTTATGTCCAAGTGCTGCTACCATTTCTGGATTTGTTAATGATGCTTTTATAATTAATCCAGTTTTAGTTTTTGCTAAAATTCTATAAATGGCTATGAAGATTAAAACAGATAAAACTAACCTGAACATACTATAGGCTGGATAAGCCATCCCACTAATTTGAATTAAAGGAAAGTTTAACAGTTCGGGTACTTTATAGGACACAGGAGTTTTACCCCAAATCATTTGAACAATTTCTTCTATAATATAAAATAAACCAAAAGTAAAAAGTAACTCTGCGATGTGTCCATATTTATGAACATTTCTTAACCCATATTTCTCTACCAAGGCCCCTATAAAACCAACAATAATAGGTGCAAAAAGTAAAGCTAACCAAAAACTACTATAAAAGCTTATTTGATATCCAAGATAAGCTCCTATCATAAAAAAAGAGGCATGAGCAAAGTTTAGAATTCCCATCATGCCAAAAATTAACGTTAGTCCGCTTGAGAGCATAAATAGGAACATACCATACAGAAGCCCGTTAAATAGAATAAACAGTAAAACTTCAATAGACATTTAAAACCTATCTGTTAGGGTCTTTTCATATTGCATGTAGTATCAAGAGTGATATCTTCCATCGGAATATTTCCCACATTTACATAAGACATATCGAAATCTTGTCCCCTATACATCAATGATTGTTCAGCTTTTGGTGAAACTAACAGAGCTTGCATATCAAAATGCATTTGATGGTCATCCTTTCTCATTACTGCTTTTCCTCCATCAATACTTTTTGCTTCCATTCCTTCTAAAGTATAAGCAATATCCTTAGGATCAAAAGAGTTTGTTTTTTCAATTGCAGACTTTAACATTTCAAACATAAAACGTATTCTATCTGCATCTGGAGTAAACCCAGCAGCTTCAATGTGACCTTTTTCATATTCTTTGTACCAAGATGGAGCATTAGAATTTGTCGGATTAAATTCTTTTACCACTATTACATCATTGAAAAGCAGGTTTTTTTCCATTGCAGCTATTCCAGCTGGTTGAGAAATATAAATTCCAAATAGTTTTACCTTTAAACCAGCATCTTTCAGTGCATTGACAAATCTATAAGCATCTGGTCCCCAATTACCAGTTAAAACAGTATCTGCTCCACTTAGTTTAATTTTAGTAACATAAGGATTAAAATCTTGGACTTTACCAAAAGGTGGAATTAGCTCATCGCCAACAATATCAATATTTGGAGCATTTTTCGTCAGCATTCTAGTGGCTGCATCTTTAAATGTTTGCCCATAAACATAATTTTGATTAAAGAGGTATACCTTTTTTATTGAATTGTCTTTAGACATATGTGAAACCAATCCTGCTACCTTCATATCAACATTTGAGTCAAACCTAAAATGATAAAAAGTACAATTTTCATTGGTAAAACTAGTAGTTACAGCTGAATGATTTAAAAACAATACTTCTTTTCCGGGGTTTCTAGAATTGTATTTTTCTAATTGTTTAATAATATTAAGAGCGTGGCTTGATCCTCCACCTTGTGTAACAAACCTAATTCCATCATCAATTGCTTTTCTTAATAATTCCGTAGTTTTCTCTGCCTTCATAGCGTTGTCCATTGGAACAATTTCTATCATTCTACCATTTATTCCACCATTTTTATTTACTACTGATGCTGCATAAGTAACAATATCAATAATATCTTGGCCTACAGCAGCGTAGGGCCCTGATAAAGGCTCAATTGCCGCTATTTTTATTGGATTACTTGTTTCTTTTTTTTCACAAGCAACTAAAAAAATTAAACTAAATATAGTTATTAAAAAAATTTTTAAATTATTCATTAAAAGTCTCCATTTTCTTACATTTTTACATTAAATTTGTTGTTTATCAATATTTATTATTTGCCAGGTACCAGTAGAAGAAAAAACTAACTGTTTTTTTATATACATATCAATATTTACAAAAACTAACCTTTTTCCATATTTTTTTACTTCACCAGTAGCTTCTAACCAAGAACCCAAAGGAGCAGGCCTAATAAATTGAGAATTTAAATTTATTGTCACAATTCCTTTTTTTACTGTATTGTAAGCGAAAAAACCTCCTACTGAATCAGCATATGCCATTAAGAAACCTCCATGTGCCACTTCATTTAAATTACATTGATAGTTTTCTACATAAGCACCAAAAATAGTATTAGGAAATTTTTTTTTAAGAAAGTATGGTCCAATATATGCTGCAAATTTCCCCTCAATAGTTTTGTATGGTTTAAAGCCTTTAGGTATTTGCAATTTTTTTTTCATAATGATATAAAATATTAGTTATAAAGAAAGTATAGATATATTATGAAAAGTATAGATTTTTATTATGATTATGGAAGTCCTACAGCATATTTAGCTTGGACTCAATTAAAAGAACTTGATAAGACAAATTATCACGTATCTTACTTTCCTGTTTTATTAGGTGGAATTTTTAAAGCAACGGATAATAAACCTCCTGGAGCAGTCCCCGCAAAAGCTAAATGGATGTTCAGTGATATTAGTATGTTTGCCAAAAAATATAATGTAGATTTTAAAATGAATGAGGCTTTCCCAGTAAATACTTTATACCTGATGAGGGGGGCAATTTATGCTAAGAAAAAAAATTTAATTGAAAAATATAATCAAATAATGTTCAGATCTATGTGGGAGTTTAACAAAAATTTATCTGAGCCAGATAATATTATTAATGCATTAAAAAATGGAGGCCTAGAAAGTCAAGATTTTTTAGATGCTGTGGAAAACCAAGAAATAAAAGATGAACTTAAAGTTGCTACGTCAAAAGCAGTAGAACTAGGTTTATTTGGAGTTCCTTCATTTATAGTTGATAATGAACTTTTTTTTGGGCAAGATAGAATGAACTGGTTTCTAGATTAAACTTTTAAATCAATTAAAAATTTTTTAATTATATTATTAACAGCATCAGGTTTTTCCTGTTGAACCCAGTGTCCGGCATCATTAATTATACGACATCCTTTAAAATTTTCACAAAATTTTCCAGCGTTTTTGTATGCATCATAATCTTTTATAAACCTCCTTACAGGGTCAAATTCCCCACCAATAAAAAGGCTGGGTGGAATAATAGATAGTTTATCTAAATCTTTTAGTTCTTGCCAATCAATTTCCTGCGCTCTGTATCTGTTTAGAGATCCTTTAAAGCCAGACTCACTGAAATCTGATACCATAGACTGTAAATTTTCATTATTTAACCACTTAAGCTTATCATTCGGCAATGGAATTTCATCAAGAAGGCCACTGTTTATATTTTTTGAAGTCTTAATTTTATCTTTATAGCCCTCAGCTGAACACCAATAATAAATTTTTTGTAAGGATATAGAAACATCTCTCTCAAGTTCATTTTCAGGAATATCTATTTTTTGAAAGTAGTTTTGGTAAAAGAATATATTTTTATATAGGTTTTTCCAAAGTTTTGTACTAGAAATCTTTCCTCTTCTTGTAAAAGGAACACTTAATCCAATTACACCAGAAACTTTTTCTTTATGATATGCAGCTGTGGTCCAACAAATAGGTGCCCCCCAATCATGGCCAATAAGGATAGCTTTATCTTTTTTAAAGAAAGAAATAATATCTAATATATCTTCCATAAAGAATTTTAATGCATAATCGCTTATATTTTTAGGACATAAACTACCTCCATAACCTCTTGTATTAAAGGCACACACCATAAATCCTAATCCTGAAATTAAGCTAATTTGTTTTTTCCATGACACCCATGTTTCTGGCCACCCATGGACTAATAATACTAATGGTCCTTCTCCTTGAATTACACATTTAAATTTTTTTTTATTGATTATTAAACTATTTACCTTGTAGTCCATAATAAAAATTACATAAAACCTCTGTAAGGTTTTACCTCTATTATATCAATATCTAAATAATTATTTTTAACAAAAGGAAGGACGCTTAACTTTTCTTTTATTTCATTTTCATCCTTTGCCTCAATCACCATGCAAGCACCTTTTCCTCCTTTTATAGAGTATAACTCTCTTATAAACTCTTCTCTAAATAGCTGAATTGCCATTTCTGCTTCAAGATCTAAATATTCTGCAAATTGTTCAGATGTGATAGTTTCTTTTCTTTTTCCTATTACAAAGAATTTCATAATTGACCTCCTTAGATTATTAATATTTATTAATGTTAATGGAAAAATATAATAATAAAAGTCTATTAGTTTTAAATAAAAGAATAATTAATTGTAATTCTTGTGAAAGACTATTAGAGTTCAGAACAAAAATAGCCAGAGAAAAAAGAAAAATGTATGCTAATGAAAATTATTGGGGGAAACCAATCACTGGCTTTGGAGATACAAAAGCAAAAATTATGATAATTGGACTTGCGCCTGCAGCTCACGGAGGCAATAGAACAGGAAGAGTTTTTACAGGCGATAAATCATCTGACTTTTTATTTGAATGTTTAGGAAATGTAGGACTAGCAAATCAAAGTTATTCTGTTAATAGAAATGACGGACTAAAACTAATTAATGCTTATCTTACTTTATCTTTAAAATGCGTGCCACCAGGAGATAAACCTACAAAACAAGAATTACTTAACTGTTCAAATTATTTAAAAGAAGAATTTCTAATATTAAAAAACGTAAAAGTAATTGTAGCTTTAGGAAAAATAGCCTTTGACAGTATAATTTTCTTTTATAAAAATAATTTTAAGTATAATACTAAAGGTATTAATTTTTCTCATGGTTCAATAACACTGCTTCCTGATAATAAAAAATTAATTTCTTGCTATCACCCTAGTCCTAGAAATGTTAATACTGGAAGAATTAACTTACTTAAATTTACAAAATTATTTAAAGAAATAATAATGTTAATCTCTTAATAGCTTTTAGTTTTATGTTAAATTATTTTTTAGGTTTATTTTTATTATTACTTTCTTTTATAGCTAACTCTAAAGAATATGAAGTTGCTGATAATATAAAGATAATATTTGGATCATGTTCTAATCAAAATATTAATATGCCTCATTGGAAACATATAGCTTCTTATAAACCTGATTATTTATTTCTATTGGGAGATAATGTATATGGAGACTTCAATGACTTTAAAGCGACTAACTTAAAATTAGCGTATTCCAAATTAAATAAGAATAAATTTTTTTTAAAACTAAAAAAAAATAGTGTTATATATTCTATTTGGGATGACCATGATTATGGATTAAATGACGGTGGAAAAGATTGGATGTATAAAGAAAGTGCCCAAAGATTGTTTTTAGACTTTTTTAATATAAATGAAAAAGATGATAGAAGAAAAAGAGCAGGGATTTATAGTAGTTGGAAGATAAATAATAATATAAATATTAAGGTTATTGGTTTAGATACAAGATACTTTAAAAATAATTTTAAAAAAAACTATAACAATAATATTAAAAAAAAATATCTTCCAGATCATGATCTTAATAAATCTATACTAGGCAATGATCAATGGAACTGGTTTATAGAACAAATTAATGATAGTTATGATATCTTATTGATTTTAAGTTCAATTCAATTAATACCAACAGAACATGGTTGGGAAAAATGGTTTAACTTTCCACATGAAAGAGAAAGAATATTAAAATTAATTAATGATAGAAAAAAATTAACTATAATATTATCTGGAGATAGGCACGTAGGAGCAATTTATAAGTATAATGACTTAGTTTATGAAGTTACTTCAAGTTCATTTAATCAAAGAATTTTAGAATTTAAAGAAAATGATAAATATTCCTTAGGTGAAATTGTAAATCAAAATAACTTTGGTTTAATGCATATAAATACATTAGAAAAAAAAATAAACATAGATCTCAGAACAGGGCCTTTAAATCAAAATAAGGTATTAAAAAATTTAAAATTAAAGTTTTAGTTTTTTTTTAATATATCTAGTGCAATGTTAACGTTATTAAATTTTTCCCTTACAAAATTTGGCATTGCATTGCTTTCTTCAATGTTATCAAGAGTTTTCCATTGTTCTTTAGAAATATAAACTAATTTATTAGTTATAATTTTTTCTTTTAGTTTCTCAGTTGAGTTTTTCTTCTTATGAATAGTTAAAGAAAGTATTTTTTTAACTGTTTCTAAAGCACGACCCTTATTTGTTCCTATAACACCAACTGATGGACTTGACGCCCATCCAGTAGTAAATATATTTTTATTTATATGACCATCATTATTTGAAAGAAAGTTATTACTTTTATCCATATGCAGATTATCAAAAGGCTTAACTTTGTAACCTATTGCTTTAATAATTAAATTACTTTTAATGTCAAGCAACTCACCATTTTGATTTTTTAATTTTATTCCTTCAGCCTTTTGTTCTCCATATATCTCTATAGGGTATTTAAAAAAATCAAAAATTATTTCTTTAGTTTTTTTGCCTTTATCATAAAACTCATCAAACACTTCTAGATTTTTTTTAACTCTTGTATCAATAGTACTATCGTTTATAAACTTTTTTAATGTTTCTCTTGGAAAGTTTATTAAAGTTGAATAATCTTTAACTTCTTTAAATTCTCTAAGTTCAGATATTGTAAATTTAGCATCTTTAGGGCCGCGTCTACCAATTATATAAATTTTATCAATTTTTGAATTAGATAAAAGGTTTAAATTTTTTTTTGAAATATCACTTCCATGAAGTTCATCTTTTGTTTTAGCAAGTATCCTTGCACAATCTAATGCAACATTTCCATTTCCGATAATAATAGCATTTTTTGAGTTTAAGTTAGGCTCTAGGTCTGAGTGTTCAGGATTACCATTATACCAACCCACAAATTTGGCAGAACCATATACGCCAACTTTTTCTTCTCCATTTATATTGAGCAGCTTGTCTTCAGATGCACCAGTTGCTAAAAGCACAGCATCATAGTTTTTTGATAAAAAATCTAATGAAATATCTTTAGAGACATTAATGTTACCAAAGAAATTTACATTATCCTTTTCTAAAACCCTATTAAATAATTTTATAATATTTTTTGTTTTTTGATGGTCTGGTGCCACCCCATACCTAACTAACCCATACGGAGCAAAAAATTTTTCTATTATATCGACGTTTACTTTATCATCATTAGAAAATGATTGTGCAGCATAAAATGCAGATGGACCAGAACCTATTATTGCAATATTCATTATTTATAATTATTTTAAAATAATAATTAAAGCAATTAAAATCAGTAAAAAAAAGAAATTTATGTAAAAAAATATTTTAAATTCATTTTTTTTATGAGATAAGTATTTATGGATTTTTTTAAAAATTTAAATATTAATCTTACTCAAAAAAAGTTTTATTTGATTGTAATACTACTTTTAATTTTCATGACACTGCAACTTGATGGTATAAATGATAAGCTGAACTTATTAATTGATGTGCAGAAAAATAAAAATTAGTAAGTTAATCTCTAAAATTTATAAAATTTAAAGGTATAGAAATTTCTAATTCTTTTAAACTTGATATCGTGATCTGTAAATCGTCTCTTTTTTTTCCTGATACTCTTAGCTGATCTCCTTGAATAGATACTTGAATTTTAAACTTTTTTTCTTTTAAATACTTTATAATTTTTTGAGCATTTTCCTTATTTATGCCTTGATTTAATATCATAGGCAATCTTATATTTCCTCCTGAAGCCTTTTCTATATTTTCAAAACTAATTGATTTAACGTCTACACTCTTTCTGACTAAATTTTTAGTTAGTAATTCTTTTATCTGATTTAATTTCATATCAGATTCTGCTAAAATATAGTAATTGTCTTCTTCTGACATAATTTTAGAGATACTTCCTTTAAAATCATATCTATTTAAAATTTCTCTATTTACACCATCAATAGCATTTTTAAATGCTTCCATATCAACTTTATTAACAATATCAAAAGTGGGCATATTTAAATTTTACTATAATTTTGTTTATTTTAAACAAAAATTAAATTTTTATTTATTCTTAGGATAA
>MDTB01154356.1_pt1 | contig 10293 bp, 8 predicted proteins | sample 811161 | NCBI WGS metagenome assembly MDTB01 (sample SAMN05326650, study PRJNA326480) | marine metagenome | isolation source: seawater | place: Mediterranean Sea | collected 2009
TGATGTACCATTAACTTGTCTAGCATGAGACCCTGTTCTATGTTCTTCTCTACCAGTCTCTAATGTTCCATCTCTTTTAATTACATAATGATAACCAATATCATCCCATCCATTATCAACTGTATGCCAATGTTTTATTTTGGCTGCATCTACATCCATATCTTTTGGTGTTGCTGAACAATGTATAACGATTGTATCTGTTTTAGTCCTTGGTGTCATAACCTAATTATATTATAGTAATTTTTTTATTCTTTGTCAACAAAGAGTTTATTCTTTAAACTATTTAATTCTTGTTTATTCTTACCATCAATTCTTCTATTTAAAATACCTGTGACATTTAATGACCACTTTTTATTTTCAGCATACCCAGTATCAGCTATTGATTTTATTATATCAGCTTTACTAGCTTTACCTTCATTAAAAGCATTTATTGTATTTCTTACACCTTGATATTTTTCTGAGTTAGCTACCATATTTAAAAAATCTTTTATTGAATCTTCTTCAGTAGGATATTTTTTTATCATAGCATCACTACCTTTAGCTTTTATATGTGGTTCGTTCTTATCAAATACTTGTATGTTAAATAAATTATTACTTCCATCTTTTACAAATCTAGATGTACCCCAACCAGTTTCTTCACTATTAATAGCAATTATAATATCATTAATTTCAGGATATATTTTATTAGTTTTATATACTTTTTCTGAAGTATTTAATAACCAAGATTTTTTGTTTGGTTCTAATGGTGATACATTACTATAATCTTTTTCTACAACAACATCAGGTTTTTTAGGAGGTATTATTTTATTTTCTACAGCTTTATCCATTTCATTAGCACCTATAGCACTAGCTATTATTGCTGCACTTGCTACTGTAGCTACATTTTTTTTATTCATATCTTCCTCACTAGGTTTTTTAAGTGGAACAACTACATCACCTTCATTAAAGTTTTGTCTAATATTTGTTAAATCATTTATTGGTTGATATGAATCATCAGTAAATAATTTTTTAATCCAAGTTTGAAAAATAGGACCTGGAGCTATTCTTTGAAATAATCTTCTTTGTGCTTTATCCCAATCACTATTAGCTGCATCTTTTACAACAACTCCTGCGTCTGTTAATATATTAAAACCTGGAGCAAATAAATACCATGGTTCTCTTGAACCTGGTCCAGTAAGTCTACCAATAAATAATTCTGGTAATGTTCCAGCTAATCCAGATAATCTTAATGATTCTGCATACCATTTATCAAGGTCATTATCAGTATCAGTTACTATTTCTCCATACTTTGCAATTTCTCTTAATTGTTGTATACCACCATAAACAGGTAATGCTGCAAGTAATTTTACTAAAGTTCTAGCATCTCCATTTTCAATTCTTGTTAACATTTTATTTGTTTGAGCAGATTTAGCTAAAGTCCAAGATAAAAATTGTCCAAACAATCTAGTTAATGGGTCTCTACTTTGAGTAAAAATTAATCTATTTGATACTTGAGGTATTAATGCATCTCTATTAGAAGCAGTTATTCCAGATTTATTTAATAAAGTTCTCATTGCTTTTTGTTTAGCTGCTTCTTCAATAGTTTTAAATTTGCCTAATCTTAAACCATCCTCTACACTAATACCATATCTTGATAAATCTTCAGTTAACCTTAATCCTTTGCTACTATTAATACTATTTCCTTTATTTACATATCTAGCTAATTTTTGTGCTGAAGTTAAAGCATCTACCATTCCAGTATTATATGCAAATCTTCTAGCAAATCCAGTTAACCATTGTAGTCCTAAAAATTTAAAAGCTTTTTCATTTACTTTTCTAAGAGTTCCAGGATTATCCATAACATTTGCAGCTAATGTAGGATTTTTATCTAATGGTGTTAATGTTTTTAATAATTGATTTTCTAAAACTTTACCTTGTTTGTAACCTAAATTATTTGATAATCCTTTTTGTTTATCTTGTCTAATAGTTGTTCTTGCAAAACCACCTAACCATGCTCTAAAGTTATTTGAATTAGTAAAAGGTTGAACTAAATCACCTAAAGATGCAATAGATACTCTTTCCAACATATTTAAGTTAGCTAAAGTAGATAATATTCCTGCACCTGATTTAGCAATACCTTCTCTAATTTGTCCATATCTACCAAAGTAAGCATTAATATGGTCAAATACTAATTTAATTTCTTTTGTAGCTAAATCTTGTTGCTCAGCTTCTGTTAATTTTCTTGTTAATCCTCTTGAATCTTTATATTTATTTACAATTCCTCTTATATAAGGTTGTAATAACTGTCCTTTATTACCAAATTGTGCTGCAAATCCTATAGAATCAGCAGACCTTGTAATTAAATTATTTAAAGTAGAACTAATATCATTAATTAAAAAATTATTTTCTTCTAATATTTTTTCTACTTTAGCATAAGGTCCTTTTAAAATTCTATCTTTTGTAATATGTTCATCTAAAGGTAAATTTTTTATAATATTAATATTAGATTTACTTTTAATACCAGCCATTGCGTCTGCAATTAATCTACTAACTGTGCTTGAATCGTAAAATCCTTCTTGATTACCTTTTTGTATTCCTTTATAAAATCCTGATGCTGCTTTTTGTGCTGATTCTAATGTTTTATATTTTTCTTTATCAACTGACATTAAAATTTTTGCAACAACATCTCTAAATTTTGTAGGGTTTTTAGATACTTCTTGCCAATTCCAAACTCTAGGAAAATAATCTTTTATATTTTCTACTCTAACTTCTTTACCATCAACAATTTTTCTTAATCCTAATCCTACTTTAGTATATTCATTTCTAAAATCATTTAACCATTTTTTTATTTCTTTTGCTGCAGTAGAAACTTTTTGAGAACTTTTTTCTTTTGAACCTCTAACAATTCTAATAGCAGTATTTTGTTCTATAATATTTAATTTACTAGATATTTTAAAAGCTTCTTCTGCAAAGTCTCTTCTAAGTCTATCAGCATAACCTGATGCAGAGTTTTGGCTAACAGGACCATCTAAATTTTGAAATAGTTTTAATCCTATTTTTTCTGTTTCTCCACCAAATGCTTTAAGTTTTGTAGCAGATGTTGTTGATAATAATTCTCTTACTTTTTGAAAAGATAATTTTGTAGCTTCATTGAATATAACTTTATCCAACATTTTTCTTTCACCTGTAGCAAATACTTTACCACTTCTTTGAATTAATTTTGATGTAGCTCCAAGTGCAGCTCCTCTCCACATCCAATTTGATAAGTCTTGGTCTTCCTTACCCCATAATCTACCAAAAGAATAACCAATACCTGCACCAAAAGCAGGTCTTAATGACATACCTACAACAAATTCTGCAGTATTTCTTGTTAAACTTTGATTTTCTTTTAATAATTTTAAGAATGTATATTCTCTTTTAGATTGTAAATCTATTAATTCTCTTTCTTTTGCTGATGTTTTTTTCCAAAATTCATTTTTAGCTTTATTAAATTCTTTAGTTCTTGTTTCTAATCTAGCATTTTGAGCATCAATTTTTTTATCTATTGAAGATTTTTTCTTTTTAGAACCTACACCTTTTATAGCTTTCTTTTCTATTAATAATTTATTAATTTTATTTTCAATTCTAGTTTCTAATGCATTTAAAGCTTCATCTTGTTTTCTTAATGGTTTTAATAGGTCAGCAGTTTTAATATTAATTTGTTTATTTAAAGTTAATAATTTATTATCACCTGCAATTTTTTGTAATTTTCTAAATTCTGGTTGACTAACACCTATTTGTTTTGCTTTTTGTCCTTCAATAGTTTTTATAACTTGAACAAGCTGTTCTTTTTTTGCACCAGGAAATGTAGAAGCTAATGCTCTAAATGCTTTTACAGATAGTGGACCAAGTACTGAAGCTGCTGCTGCTGTTCCTGCTACTTCTTTAGGATTAACTTCACCTGTAGTAGCAAGTTGATTCATTAAAACATCTAGTCCAACTGTACCACCAGATACTGCTGCTAATCCTTTATATGTTGCTGTAGCTGCTCTACCCCATGGTGATAAATAAGCAAACAAATAAAAAGGGTCAACCATAAATGTAGCAAATGATGCAGCTTTAACAATATTATCATCATCATAAGCACCAGATGCTAGATTACCATATTTTAATTTTAATTGTCTTTGTTCTTCATTGTAATTTCTTAAAGCATAATCTTTAAATTCTAAGTTAGGGTCTAATCCTGCTTGAACTCCAGATTTAATAACACGAAGAGTATTACCAAAAAAATTATTTTGTTTATCAATACCATACCTTATTTTTTCTAAGGTAGTATAATCATCTGTTTTTAATTTTGTAGGAGGTTGTGTTTTAATTTCTAATTGTTTTATTTTACCAGTAAATCCTGATGTATCTATTTGATTGTCTATTGTAGTAGATTTATTTATTTGAGGTTTATCAGTATTTATTTTACCAGTAAATCCTGATGTATCTATTGATGTAACAGGTTCTATTTTACCTGTAAATTGAGATGTATCTATTTGTATTTGTTCTGCCATTGTTCATTATTTTAAAGGTCTAAACATTGTTTTTTCATTTATTGGAAAGTCAATAGCATATTTTTCTTTTATGTCTGCACCTGACATTGCTTCAGGTAAAATTTTTAAAACTGATTCTAATGTAGAAAATTTAGTATCACCTAATTCACCATCAGGTTTAATTTTTTCATCTTTAAATACATTTTGATTAACACCAACTACTGATTCAGCGACAGAACCATCTCCACCTTCTTCTTTAAGTTTACCTATTTTTTTAAAATCATCTGGATTTCCACCTCGTTCAATTATTAATTTTGTATTATTATCATTTATTTCAAATGCTTCACCATTTACTTCATAATATACACCTTCAGGTATTTCTCCTTTACTATCAGTAGGTACTTCTTTTTGTTCATTTATCTTTAAAGTTTTTTCCATTTCTGCTTTTACTTCATTTAATAGATTACTTTGTTGGTCTGGTCTTAGATTTAATAATTTTTCTTGAAGTGCGTTCATAGCTTCTCCTTGAGAAGATTTTTTAAACTCAGGGTCATTTTTTTCAGTTATAGTTTTTAAAGCATTAAAATATGCAGCACCTACAGTTTTTGTATCACCAGTAAATTTAAGTGCATCACCCTTAGTTGGAATATACACATCTTCTAATCCTACTATAGAAAAAGGAACTATACCTAAAAAATTATCTTTTTTAAATAATCCTTTTTTAGTATTTAATACAGTATTAACTCCTGAATAACTTTTTATTCTATCTTGAGTTATGTTTTTAGTATCAGTAAAAGATAAGAAAGATGTTAATTTATTTGCATCTTCTCCTGTTTTATTATATAAATAAATATCAGTTTGAAAATTAAGAGCTTGATTTGTTATTAAACCAACTTGTTTATTAAATGTTGTACCACCTGATTTATATCCAGTAACAGCTCCATCAGCTCTTCCTTGTTCAGTTAATATATATTGTTTAATATTTTTACCTAAATTTACATCTCGTAATGATTCATAGCTAGTATTAATTAATTGTTTTGAAGATGTATCTACATCTTTTTTAACATCTTTTTTAACATCAGCTATTTTAGATTCTTCTTTCCACCATTGAGGAACACCATATACTCTGTCTTTATCTGTAATTGTATATGAAGATAAAGATTCTACTTCTTTAGAAGAATCAGTTTCTTCTTCAGATTTAGTTGTTGTTTGTATTTCATTAACTTTGTCTGCAACTTCAATATTATTTTTAGTTGTTCCTTCATTTAAACTTAACTCAGCTATCTCTGCATCTCTTTTACCTAGTATTGCATTAACTAACACACTATCATTCTTTGCAGTTTTTAACATATTAGAATATTTACTATTAATAGCATTGATAGAATCTAAATAATTACTATCAATAACACTTCTTTCTTTGAAGTTTTTAAATACTGTATCATTTTTTAATGGGTCAGACTTACCTATATTTGCAAAATAATTATCAAAACCTTTTCTGTCTCTTTCAAAAACTTTTCTAATATTAGCAATTTCTGCAGAACCTTTTGTTGCCATTGTATACCTTAAACCATAATCTTTTGCATCTATTTCACCACTACCAAATTGAGCTTTTAAAGAATTTAATGAATCAATTTTTTCTTTATCTTTTTTATATTGAGATATCTCATCATTGTATTTTACTTTTTTCATTTCAATAATAGCATCTCTTTTAGCTTTTAAATCTTCTGCACGAATTGCAAAATTTTCTTTATCGTATGTATCTCCAGCTTCTTTAAATCCTGAAAAGAAATCCATAAATCCTGATGTTTTACTATAAGCCATTATTTATTCTCCTTTGATAATTTTTCTGGTAATTCAGTTTCTATTCTAGATAATAAACTAGGTGATAAAACTTCTGAACTTGGTTTTTCAACTCTTGGTTTTTCTGCTTCATCTTCATCCATCATTACAGGTTCAACATCATCATTATATATTTTTGCATCTGGGTCATCTTCTTCACCATCATATAATATATAATCTTTTATATCTGCATAATCTGCAATAGCAATTAATAAATATATTGTAGGTTCAATTAACATTATCATTAAGTCAGGATTCCATAATCCTTGAGTATAACCTCTATATAATACTACTTGTGCTATTTGGTCTAATGGAGTTTTCTCATCTATTAAAGTAACTAACTCTCTTAAAGTTTCATCTGCTGTTAACTCCATATAGATAGCTTCCATACATTTATCTGGATTAGTATATTGAGGTGGTCTCTCCCATGACTTAGGCATATCTGTAGCAGTAGTTAAAGATTCTCCAGGGATAGGAGCATTAAAAGGATTAACACCTACTTTATCAAATTGATTTTCTTTTATTTTTTCTGCCATTATATTACCTATATCTTTTTACTTTTGATGCTATACCTTTCGGTTGTTTACTAAATTGTTTTCCTGCTGCTTTAGCTTTTCTTTTAGCTGCAGTTGTTCTTGAATACTCTGAAGATGATAAAGCTTTTATAGCTGCACTTGGTAAATATCTTTCTCCTGTTACAGATGATTTTTTACCAGACTTTGTTCTCCATCTTTGTTTACCCCAGTTTTTTAAACTTTGTTGAGATTTTGCTAATGCCATGTTATGCCTTATGTTTCTTTTGTACTTCAAACTTAGCTGTTAAACTTGCACCTTTATGTGGTACAAATTTACCAGTATGTTTCATTAATTTAAAATTGTTTTTCCCTTTTTTCATCCAATGAAATCCTTGGGGAGCTTTTACTACTTTCATTATTTTTTACCTCTTTGTTTTTTAGATATTGCTATGGCTGCCTGTTGTTTTCTACTCTTACTATATTTTTTCTTTTTCTTTTTTGCATCCTTTGCACCTGCATATATCTCAGGTATAAAAGCTTTTCTCATTCCTAATCCCATTATTTGTAACCACCCCCAGCTTTTTTATAAGCTTTAGCTAGAGCTTGTGCTTTTCTTGCTGACCATTGTCCAGCTCTAGTTCCATGAGAAGCTTGTGCTTTTATTCTATTAAATATTTTTTTTCTCATTGTTGGTTTTGTATAATTTCCTGCTTTGTTTACTGTACTCATATATCCTTTTTTTATGCGTAATCGTAATTTGTATCTTCATAACCCATATGTTTATGATAATTTTCTAATGTTTGTGCATCACCATCACCAAATACTTTTCTAACAAAATTAGCTTTACTTCCACCAGTTAAATTTGCACTACTAGCAAATATATTAGTATTAGTATCTACTAAATTTCCTGAAGTAGACATCATAGCAAATTCAGGTTCAATGATAGGGTCATCTTTACTAAATAAACTTTTCTTTAATGATGATACTATTTTACCTGAAGATTTTTTAACAGCATCTTTTAATCCAGTTTTCTTTGCAACATCAGTATTAAATGATTTATCACCTGTAAATTGCATAAAAGAATCTTCTCCAGGTGCAGATATTTGTTTATAATCTCCTGTTTTCATTAAATCTACATTAGTTCTAATTTGATAACTATCAGGTTTAACAACATCAAAATCTGTAATTAAACTACCATCTTTATATACTCCTAAAGTTTTTTGAGTTGTTCCTAATGAATCACTAAGTATACTTCCTATTTCTGCATCATTAATATAAGTACCATTATTAATTGCAGCATTTTTAATATCTTTAAAATATTTCATAGCACTATCACTATATCCATCTAATCTATTTTTATATGCTCCATTAATAGTTTCTGTAATATAATCAGCAGCACTTCTATCTGCAGCAGTTGTAGCTTTTGTAAAGAAACCAGTTTGACTTCCTAAAGTTTGACTTCCTAATTGGTCTGGTTGTATTGTTCCTCTTATTAAAGCATCTTGTGCTTTTGTAACATCCATTTTAAATACTTCACCATAATCACCAAACACTTCTACTTGACCTGCAGTTCCTTTTTTAGCTAATGGATTATATTTTGAAACAGTATTTTTTGCAGAAGTATATAAATTTTTTGCACCTTGAGATATTTTACTAAATATATTACCAGTTTTATTTCCTGAAAATTTTGTAAAACCTTCTGATATACTTTTAGTTATACCTTTCATTGCAGTATTAATAGCACCAGTTGTAGCTTGATAACCTGTTCTAATAGCATTACCTACTTGTCCTATACTTTTTAAAAATAAATTAGATGAGTTCATTAATCCTGTACTACCACCTGCAGTACCTATAGCTGTGCTTAATCCTGACAATGCATATGGCATTGCTATAGCTAAAGCAATAGAACCTAGTGGTCCTAGTTTTTTATTTAATTTAGCAACACCTCTCATTACTGATTTACCAACTTTAGCAATACCTTTTGCTATACCTTTAGTAATTTTTGTAATTGGTTTTGTTACTTTTTTTACTGTTCTTTTTATTACTTTGGCTACACCACCCATATTATCTCCTATCTATTTGCTTCCCATATTTTAAATGCAAACTCTCCTAAATTTTTTATGAAGTTAGCTTTTGATTGGTCTTGTACTGATTCATTTCCTAATGCAGCAATTGCTAAATTAGCTTTTCTGTCTGCTTCATTATTAGCTGAATCATATTCCCATTTAGCAGCATCTCTCATTTCTTGCCATAAGAATGACAAACCTTGATTACTTAAATTAAATGAGTTCATTGCATTAGCTTGATTAACAGCATTGATACCTGCAGTATTTGCTGTATTTAAATCTCTTCTCCATTTAACATTTGATTGTTCTATTAAGTTTGCGTTTTGTGTATTAAATTGATTTCTATTAAAATCTAATTGTTCATTAAATTGTTCTATTTGACTATTTAAAGTATTCTGTAATCTTTGTGCTTCTAAATTATTATTTTGATTTAATGCAGCAACTCTACTTGATTCAGTTGTATTAAATTGATTCATTGCATCATTTCTTGCAGCATTTTGTGTATTAATTGTAGTAGATAAACTATTTACAAATTGATTAGTTTGATTTGTACTTGATGCATTAAATTGTGCTGATGCATTTTCTGCAGCTTGATTAGTTAACATTGCTTGTTGTCTATTTTGTGTATTAACAACTTCTAATTGTTGAGCATTAGTTAAGTTAGCCATATCCATTTTTAAAAATGATTGTGCATTTAATACAGCTTTTTGTTGTGCATTGCTTAAATTAGCCATATCCAATGTAGCTTGTTGTACAGCATTTTGCATTGTAGCTTGTTGTTGATTATTTAAATTAGTTAATTCAAATGTTCTAAATAAATTAGAATTAGATACAGCACTTTGTTGTCTGTTATTTAAATTTAATACATCTAAACCTGCAGTAGTTTGTGCATTTGCTAAAGCAGTTTGTTGCCCTGCATTTAAATTAGCTAATGCCATTTGTTGTTTTAATTGTGCATTAGTTAATCCAGCTTGTTGTAAGTTTGCTAAATTTTGTAATCTTACTTGTTGTTGTTGATTAGCACCAGCTATAATAGCTTGTTGCTGATTCATTGTATTTAATTTATTTATTTCTTGAGCAAACTGTCCAGTTGCCATTTTAGCTTTCATATCATTTTCAGCATTTACTAACTGAGTTTGAAAGTTTTGTTGTGCTGATAAAACAGAAGCTTGTTGTTCGTTACTTAAATTTTGTGCTGCTCTTTGTTGTAATGCAGTTGCATTTGATTGTGCTATAGGTAATGCTGCATTAATAATAGCATTAGCTAAAGCATCTCTACCTATTGTAGATTTACTTAAACCTCTTTGAGCTAAATTCTTTTCTACATTTTCTACAGCTCCTCTTGCCCATGTAGGAATCTGTCCAGTATCTATTCCA
>MDTB01189887.1_pt1 | contig 10293 bp, 9 predicted proteins | sample 811161 | NCBI WGS metagenome assembly MDTB01 (sample SAMN05326650, study PRJNA326480) | marine metagenome | isolation source: seawater | place: Mediterranean Sea | collected 2009
AAAATTGCGAGTGTCATAATAAGAGCGACTCCAATAATGGAAATATTAACTGGAATAATGATAGCAGGATTCATTTATTTTTCAGGAAAGTTAATAACTGCGGGTGAATTAGAGGTAAATAATTTTTTTTCTTTTTTAGCTGCAATGATGTTAGCTTACCAACCAATACGATCTTTAGCTACTATAAACATGGTTGCATATCAAGGCTCTGCTGCTGCTAAAAGAATTTTTAACGTAATAGATGGATCTATAGAGATTAAAAATGAAATTAATTTACCTGACATTATAATTAATAAATCTAATATAAAATTTGAAGATGTTAGTTTTCAGTATAAAGTTTCAAAGGATAAAGCTGTAAAAAATATAAATATAGATATTGAAGGTGGTTCAATGACAGCATTTGTTGGACATAGTGGAGCTGGAAAAAGTACTATTATTAATTTACTACCTAGGTTTTACGATCCTCAAAATGGTAAAATTTCAATAGATAATCAAGACATTAAAGAAGTGAATTTACACTCATTAAGAAAAAATTTATCTCTTGTAAGTCAAGATGTAATTCTTTTTGATGACACTGTAAAAGCTAATATAGCGTATGCTAACAATGATGCTACTGATGAAGAAATTGTAAATGCTTGTAAGTTCGCTGCGGCTGACAATTTTATTAAAAATCTTCCAAAATCCTACGATACTTTAATCGGTGAAAATGGTGTCAGATTATCTGGCGGACAAAAGCAAAGAATATCTATAGCAAGAGCAATATTGAAAAAATCTAAAATAATCCTTTTAGATGAAGCTACATCCTCTCTAGATACAGAGTCCGAGGAAATAGTTCAAAATGCCATAATGAATTTAACTAAAAATAAAACAACTCTCGTGATAGCTCACAGATTGTCTACTATTCATAAAGCTGACAAAATATATGTTTTAAAAAATGGTTTGATTGTTGACTCTGGAAATCACTCAGAGTTAATAAATAGTTGTAGTGAATATAAATCATTGTACAAAAAACAATTAAAATAAATTTAATGTTTTTATTATATAAATTTTTTACGTTTGTATTATATCCTTTGTTTATATTAATAATTCATATTAGAAAAATTATCGGTAAAGAAGATCCTATTAGATTTAAAGAAAAATTATTACAAACTAAAATTATAAATTCTACAAATGAAAAGAAAACACTTATTTGGTTTCATGGAGCCAGCATTGGAGAAATAACTAGCATATTGCCAATTGTAGAATATCTTAATGAAAAAAATAAAAATTTATTTATATTAATTACAACGGTTACTTTAAGTTCAGGAAAAATTGTAAGTGAAAAATTTAAAGACAATAAAAATATTTTACATCAATTTTTTCCACTAGATGTGCCCCATATTACAAAAAAATTTTTAGATAAATGGAATCCAAGTATTGTTGCATTTATAGACTCAGAAATTTGGCCAAATTTTATTTATGAAATTAAAAAAAGAAAAAAACCTTTACTATTACTTAACGGAAGAATAACTAAAAAAAGTTATAGAAGGTGGAAATTTCTTGAAAATTTTGCGAAAGAAATTTTTTCTTCTTTTGATTCAACTATTGTATCAAGTCGTGAATCTTTAAATTACCTAGAAAAACTTGGATCAAAAGAAATAAAATATTTCGGAAATTTAAAATTTATGTCAAAAACAGACGATCATAATCGACTGTCGCCTAACATACAAAATAATTTAAATAATTATAAAGTTTGGTGTGCTTCAAATACTCATGAAGGAGAAGATTCATACTGTATTAATGTCCATAAAAATTTAAAAAAACACTACAGTAATACTTTAACGATAATAATTCCTAGACACATCGACCGTGTTGAAGATATTTTTCTACAATGCACTTCTCAGAATTTAAAAACTCAAGTAATAAATAAAGACGATGAGATTAAGAAAGATACTGAAATAATTATTATAAATTCTTACGGTATTCTTCCAAAATACTATAATTATTGTAAAAGTATTTTTTTGGGAAAATCTCTATTAAAAAAATTTAGTTTTAGTGGCGGACAAAATCCAATTGAAGCAGCAAAATCTGGCTGTAAAATCTATTACGGTCCTTACGTAAATAATTTTAATGAAGTATACGACTATTTGGAAAAGAATAGGATTGCAAAAAAAGTAACTAGTTATGATGAACTAGCAAATAATTTAGTAGAGGATTTAAAGCAACCAAAAAAAATTGATCGTGATAATATAGTGGAACTTAATAAGTTTGGGGAAAAGGTCTTTAATAATACTATTAAAGAAATAGAAAAATTTGTTTGATGAAATTATATAAACCTAATTTTTGGGATGAAAGTAATATTAGTATAATATCTATATTACTTTACCCAATTTCATTGATTTTAAGATTATTATTTTTAGTTAAAAGTTCTGTTGTTAAAAAAATAGAATTTTCTATTCCTGTTATATGTGTCGGTAATATTTATATTGGTGGAACTGGAAAAACACCTTTAACAATAAAAATATTTGAATTAGTAAAAAAGATGCAAAAAAATCCTATAGTGATAAAAAAATATTATAGAAATCAATTTGATGAAACCAACCTACTTTCTAAAGTTGTAGATTTATCTGTAGATAAATCTAGGATAAAAGCAATTAATAAATCCCTTGAAAAGGGTTTTGATGTGGCGGTTTTAGACGATGGCCTTCAAGATAGGTCTATTAAAAAAAAATTAAGCATTGTGTGCTTTAATTCAAATCAATTAATTGGTAATGGTTTCACAATTCCATCCGGTCCTCTAAGAGAACCTATAAAATCAATTCACAACTTTGATATAGTAGTTATAAATGGGAATAAAAATAAAAATTTCGAGAATCTAATAAAAAATAATTCAAAAACAATAAAATTTTTTTATACAAATTATGTTCCAACTAATATAGATAATTTTAAAAATAAAAAAGTATTAGCGTTTGCTGGAATAGGAAATCCAGAAAATTTTTTTCAAATTCTAAGTAAAAACAATGTTTTTGTGGAAAAAAAATTAGCTTTCCCAGATCACTACAATTACTCTAAAGATGATATAAATAAAATAAATTACATGGCAAAAGAAAAAAATTTAGAAATTATTACTACAGAAAAAGATTATTTAAGACTTAGAGAAAATGATCGATCATCTATAAATTATCTTTCTTTAAAATTAAAAATTATTAATGAAAAAGAATTTACACAAGAAATTAAAAAAATTTTATGAAAGTAATAAAATATTTATTCGAGGCTTTATTTATCTACACCTTTTTTTTTATTATTAAGGTAATTGGTTTAAACAATGGAAGAAAGCTTGCAACTTTAATATTCAAAAATATTGGACCTTTTTTTAAGTCAAAAAATATAATCAATGAAAATTTAGATAGAGCATTAATCGACAACAGTAATTCTACTAAAAAAGAAATAATTTTAAAAATGTGGTCTAATTATGCGATGACATTTGTTGAGTATTTATATTTAAAAAGATTTAAGAAGAATATTCTTAACAATAGCGAAATTACTATAAAGGGAAAAAATATTATTGATCAAATAAAAATTGAAAAAAAACCTGTTATATTTATTTCGGGTCATTTTGCTAATTTTGAATTGATGTCAATGTACTTAGTTCAAAATGATATAAAATTAGCTACTATATATAGACCTTTAAATAATTTTTTTTTAAATCCACTCATGGAATTCTTAAGAAGAAATCATGTTTGTAAAAATCAAATAAAAAAAGGTCTTGCTGGAATAAGAGATGTTGTTGAATACTTAAAAAAAGACTACAGCATCGCACTGATGGTGGATCAAAGGGTTAGTGAAGGAAAAAGTTTACCATTTTTTGAAAAAAACGCTCTAACAACTACTTTGCCTGCCCAAGTAGCTTTAAAATATAAATTTGATATTGTTCCTATATACATATCAAGAAAAAAGAATAATAATTTTGAAATTGAAATTCTTAACCCGATTAAAACTACAGAGATTAGTGATACCGAAAAAAATAAAATAGATATATCTTTGAGAATAAATAAAATAATTGAAAAAATGATACTTAGAGATCCTTCACAATGGATATGGACTCATAATAGGTGGAAATAAGAAAATTAATTTTTTTTTATTTCTTCAAATCTTATTTTTGCTTCTTTAGGAGAAAAATAGGCCTCTTGAAGATCTACATTCCAATAGTTTAACTCTTGTAGAGGTATTTTTTTTTTTGATATCGCGCAAAGCACGAAATCTCCTTCTTCAATTATTTCATAAGTATTTGGTTTATACTTGAGTTTGGCCTTTTTTTTATTCATATATAAAATAGTGTATACAATATAAATTTATATGAATATCGCATTAATAGGAAGTGGTGGAAGAGAACATGCTCTATGTCAAAAATTAGTAGAATCCAATAAAAACAACAAAATTTATTGTATTCCAGGTAATGCGGGTACATCAAATATTTCTAGGAATTTAGATGTAGATTTCTTAAATTTTAATCTTCTTCTTAAAACAATAAAAAAATTTAAAATTGATTTAGTTATAGTAGGACCTGAAGAACCTTTAGTAATGGGTTTGGTGGATTTTTTAAAAAAAAGAAAAGTCAAGGTTTTTGGACCTGAAAAATATGCTGCACAATTAGAGGGTTCAAAAGGGTTTATGAAAAATCTTTGTAAACAAAGCAACATACCTACTGCAAACTTTAAAATTTGCAAACATAAACAACAAGTAAAAAATTTCTTAAAATCTTCTAGAATGCCTATTGTGGTTAAGGCAGATGGATTGGCTGCAGGTAAAGGGGTAACTATTTGTTACTCTATTAATGAAGTAAAAAAAATTTCAAATGAGATTTTTTCAGGTAAATTTAAAAGCTCTAAACAATTAGTTTTAGAAGAATTTCTAGATGGAGAAGAAGTAAGCTATTTTATTATTGCAGATAAAAAAAAATTTGTCTTTTTTGGATCTGCTCAAGATCATAAAAAGGTTGGTGAAAATGAAACCGGACTAAATACAGGTGGTATGGGAGCATACTCACCTGCGCCAATAATTGATAATAATTTAGAAAAAAAAATTATTAATAGAATAATTAGACCAACTCTATCTACTTTGAAAAAAAGAGGACATCCATTTACAGGTTTTTTGTATGCAGGTCTTATGATTAAAAACGGAGATCCTTATTTAATCGAATATAATATAAGAATGGGAGATCCAGAATGTCAGGTAATTATGCCAAGATTAAAAACTAATTTTCTTGATATTATAACTGCAACTTTAAAAAATAATCTTGATAAAATAAAAATTAAATGGAATAAAAATAAATGTATGACTGTGGTACTTTGTTCAAAAGGTTATCCCGGTAAATATAAAAAGAACTTACCTTTAAAAAATATTAAAAATTTAAAACTTTCTAAAAATATGAAAATTTTTCACGCAGGAACTATAATTAAAAATAGAAAACTCTTTTCAAATGGAGGTAGAGTTTTAAACATAACTTGTAGTGGAAAAAGTTTTACATCAATAAAAAAATCAATTTATAAAAAAATAAAAAAAATAAATTGGAAAAAGGGATTTTGCAGATCTGACATAGGTTGGAGAGTAACTTGATTTAGAATGAGAATAATAGGCGGAGAATTAAAAGGAAAAAAAATTCAGCATTTAAGGTCATCTGTAACAAGACCGCTTAGAGACTTTGTAAAAGAAAGTATCTTCAACATAATTTTCCACTCAAGTTTAATTAAAGTAAAAATAAATAATTCTAGGATTTTAGATATGTACTCCGGTGTTGGGTCATTCGGTATTGAATGTATCTCTCATGAAGCAAAAAAAGTAACATTTGTAGAGAAAGACCCTATGGCACAAAATATATTAACGAGAAATTTAAAAACCCTTGGAATAGAAAAAAAATCTTTGATATTTAAACGAGACATAAAAAAATTTTTTAGTAATAAGATAGAAAATAAATTTGATATTTTTTTTTTAGATCCGCCTTTTGCAAGTGATGACTACTTAGAAAATTTAATAAAAATTAAAGAATTAAAGCTTTATAATAAAAATAATTTAATTATTTTGCATAGAGAAGTGAAAAAAGAGGAAAATTTTAAGAAAATTTTTAATGCAACCATAATTAAAAATTATGGGCGGTCAAAAATTGTTTTTGGACATTTTAACTAAGATTTTTTTTTGTTAATACTTTTACTTCTTCAACAGCTGGTTGATTAAAAGGGTTTACATTGATTAATTTTCCAATTATTCCTGTTTCGAGTATAAAATAAGAAAAGAACTCTCCAATTGTTTCTTCGTTACATTTATGGACTGTAATTTCTTTGTAAGAGATTTTTTTTCTTTTTAAAACTTTTAAAAATGCATTTTTTTGAGACTCTATTACTTGATTTAAATTTTTGTTGGACAAATAACTTAACGAATTATTGAAACTATTTCTAATTTTCATACTTTTTTTATTCTTTTCACTAAATACATAAAAAATTTTATCCTTTGGACCGTCCAAATAAAGTTGGAGTAAACTGTGATGGTCTTTGGGTGCTTTAGATAATATCGGAAGAATACCTTTGTTTTTTTTTCCTAAGCTTTCTGCAATCAATTGCTGACACCATAAAGCAAGATTATTTAATTTTGATGAATAATTAAAAAAGATCATTGAAGAAATATTCTTAGATAAATAGCATTTGGATAATTGATTTGCAGAGTCTAAAATAATTCTTCTGTTATTTTTTGTAAAATGTTTTAAAATATTCTTTCTAAAACTTTTAATATTTAAACCCATAAAGTAGGCGGGAACCATTCCAACCTCAGAAAGAACAGAATACCTTCCTCCAATATAATTTTTATGTTCAATACAAAAAATATTTTTATCTTTTGCAAATTTAACCAAAGTATTGTTTTTCTTTTCAGTAATTATAATAGTGTTAGTTTTATTGATATTGAAAGAAGCTAATAAATTTATGTTAACTAAAGTTTCCAAAGTGTTTCCAGATTTTGAAATAATTATAAATAATAAATCTTTTTTCTTTTTTTTATAAAGATTTTTTAATAAGGACGCATCCAAATCATCTATAAAAATAAAATCTTTTTTTATTTTATCTCTTAAAAAAGTATGAATGGCTTTTGCTCCTAAGATTGAACCGCCCATACCTAATACCACAATTGAATTATATTTTTTAAATTTTTTTAAATTAGAGGTTTTAAAATTTAATTTGAATTTTTTTGATAAAAAATGAAATGCATTTTTATTATCTAAATTGTTTTTTATATTATCTAAAATAAAGTTAATTTTATGTGTATTTTTTACTTTATTATTTTCAAGAAAACTGTTTTTAATTTCAAGACTCTTTATCATCTCAATATTTCTAAGATTGAATCTTCTACTCCAGAACTTTTGTTTCTAGTTTTGTTGCTATTTGATTTCGGCAGACTTAAAATTTTTTCTATGCTTTCCTTGTTTTCTTTTTTATCTAAAGAACCTGGCTCTGGTATTGTGTTAAAATCTGGAGGTTGGGATAAAGGTTCTTTTTTTTTGACTAAAAATTCATCTGTAGTTTTGATTTTTTCGTTTCTTAATACTTTTCCGGCTTCATTTAAAGTACCACATCCATAAAAAACAAAGTTCAAGCACCCTAAAATAATAATAAATTTTATTCTCTTCATTTTTTATATTTAAGCTCTTTTATAACTAATAAAATTATTCCCACAGAGATAAATATATCTGCAATGTTAAACGTAAACCAGTGATAATTACCGATATGAAAGTCAATAAAATCTGGAACAGCAAAATAAATAGCTCTGTCATATAAATTCCCTATAGCACCACCAATTATAAGAGCATATAAAAAACCCTCTTTAAAATCTGATTTAATAAGAAAAAAAACAATTGCTAGTACAATTAAAAATATAAATATTGAAATAGAATTATAAATTATTCCTGCTTCTAGGTTCAAAAGGCCAAATCCAATACCTGTATTCCAAATTAATTCTAAATTTAGATAATCATTTAAGTATATTCTGCCATTCTCATTTAGCAAATGATGTTGAACAATTTTAATTTTTGAAATTCTGTCTAAAAAAAAAACTGAAATAATTGTTAGTAAACAAATTGCATTTTTTAAAGAAAAAATATTTAGCCTCATAACCTTAACTCTGTTTATTCTGTACAATCGACTCGCATCGAGAACATTTATTTTTTAAAATTTTCCAACATCTTGGGCATTTTTTTCCAATGGATTTTTTTACAACTATATTAATTTTATCTTGATCATTTTTGCTTTTAATTTTTATTGCATTAGAGGTAATAAAATATTCTGGTAAATCTAATCCTTCTAATAAATTAAATTCTTTGCTATTTATTGTAATTTCTATATCTGCTTCAAGACTAGAACCAATTTCTTTGTTAGCCCTTTTTTCTTCAATAGCGATGTTTGCTTCTTGTTTGATTTTAAAGAGAGACTTCCATTTTTCATTAAGTTTTTCATTTTTCCACTTTTTTGGTATTTTCGGGAACAACGACTCGTGTATACTTTCATCACCCTTTCTTAACAAACTATAAATTTCCTCAGTAGTAAAAACAAATATTGGAGAAAACCACTTAAGTAAACATTCTAATATTAAATTTAATACAATTACACACTCTTTTCTTTTTTTTGAATTTAGAGAATCGCAGTAAAGAACATCTTTTCTTATGTCAAAATAAAACGAGGATAAATCTAAAGCACAAAAATTTAATAGTTCTTTATAAAGTTTGTGGTAACTATTATTGTCTATATTTTCTTTCACTGACTGGTCAATAGAATATAATTTGTGTAAAATATATCTTTCTAATTCTTCCAAATTATCAATTTCAAATTGATCAAAATCTTGTTTTGTAAATTGATCTTGAATATTTCCAAGTATAAACCTAAAAGTATTTCTTATTTTTCTATAAGACTCAGCATGTTGTGACAAAATTGTCTTATCAATTCTTAAATCTTCAGAATAATCAGAAGCAGCAACCCATCCTCTTAAAATATCAGCACCAAAATTTTTCAAAATATCATCTGGTGAAATAACATTTCCTGTAGATTTTGACATTTTTAATCCTTTGCCATCCACTACAAATCCATGAGATAGAATACTTTTAAATGGCGCTCTTCCCCTTGTTCCACAAGATTCAAGCAATGAAGAGTGGAACCAACCTCGGTGTTGATCAGAGCCTTCTAAATACATGTCGGCTGGCCATTGAAGATCTTTTCTCTTTTCTAAAACAAAACTGTGAGTTGAACCACTATCAAACCATACTTCTACAATATCATTAAGTTTTTCAAATTCTTCTATATTGTATTCTTCTCCTAAAAATCTTTTAGGATCATCAGTAAACCAACAATCTGACCCTTCTTTTTCATAGATACTTGCAATTCTATCTATGACTTTTTGATCTCTCAAAGGCTCTTTTGTTTTTTTGTTTATAAATATTGGAAGTGGTACTCCCCAAACTCTTTGTCTAGAGATACACCAGTCTGGCCTAGTCTCAATCATAGACAAAAGTCTTTCCTTTCCTTTTTTAGGATAAAAATTAGTTTCATTTATAGCTTTAATAGCTTTTTTTCTTAAAGATTTTTCTTCCATGGAAATAAACCATTGTGGAGTAGCTCGATATATTAGTGGAGCTTTTGATCTCCAAGAGTGAGGGTAGCTATGTGTAAGTTTGTCATCATTTAAAAGTTTATTTTCTTTTTTTAATTTTTCTATAACTAATGGATCGGCTTTAAAAATGTGAGTCCCTGTAAATCCTAGTACCTCTGTGGTGTACAGTCCGGAATTATCTACAGTATATTTAGAAGAAATATTATTTTTTAAGCACAAATTAAAATCATCGGGGCCATGACTAGGTGCACAATGAACTATACCAGTTCCCTGCTCTAACGTAACGAATCTTGCATCTAAAAGCGGAACGTCATATTTGTAACCCATTTTTAAAAATGGATGACTGCAAATAGCTCCTTTTAAATCTGAGCCATCAAATTTTTTTAAAATTTTACAATCTTTTATTTCACAAGATTTTTTTATTGACTCGATTAACTTGCTAGCAACTACAATTTTTTTATCTTTAAAATTTTCTAAGCTGTTTATTTCTACTAGGGAATATTCTATTCCAGAGTTAAATGCCAAAGCTCTGTTAGCAGGTATAGTCCATGGAGTAGTGGTCCATATAATTATACTTGCTCCATCTAGAAAGTTATTCTTTGATTTTTTTACATCAAAAGCTACATAAACTGTACTAGAAGTATGATCCTTATATTCAACCTCAGCATCAGC
>MDTB01013312.1_pt1 | contig 10292 bp, 9 predicted proteins | sample 811161 | NCBI WGS metagenome assembly MDTB01 (sample SAMN05326650, study PRJNA326480) | marine metagenome | isolation source: seawater | place: Mediterranean Sea | collected 2009
TATCCGTTACAATAATTATTTCATAAGATTTTTTTAATTGTTTTTTGATTTCTTTAACATTTAATAAAATGTAGTCATTTATTTTTTTTACGGGTATTATAATTGAAAACAATTTTTTTTTTTTCATTATAATTAATAAATATTTTATCTATTTTTATTTGTAAGATTGAAGATATGTTGATTAACTCTTCTTATTGCTCTCCATCCATATGTAAATAAAAACTGCCAATCTCTTTTTTTAAATTTAAATAAAAAACTTATTTGTCTCAAAATGTATAAAGGATGAAAAGCTATAGAATACATATCTTTAACAGCCTTATAATAATAACTATGATCAATTGGAGTTTTTACAATCAATTTACTCATATCGTGATCAGCATATTCTTTTGACAATAAAACTTTTTTATCAATACATTCTTGGTGGTAAGGAGTAAAATCCAATGGGGTACACAGTGTTACTTGTAATGTTCTTGCAAGCCCACTTATCATTATATTTTTCACCTCTTTTACTGTAAGTTCTAACTGAGCTCTTGTTTGCCAATAATAACCAACCATAATAGTTAAATGTGGATGCAAGCCATATTTGGTTAACCATTTCAAACATTTTTCAACATGTTGAACTTGATAACCTTTGTTTAATTTATTTAGGGTTTCGTTATCTGCTGCCTCATATCCTAATAAAACAAATCTAAAATTTGCTTCCGCAAGTAATTTTATTGTTTCTTCGTCTAAATACTCAAACCTGGTATTAAATCCAAAATAGCAATTTTTTTTATTAAGTCCTCTTTTTATAATTCCCTTAGCAAATTTTCTTGCTTCTGAACCTCTATACCAAACTCCAGAATCATCAAAAATTTCTTTAACATTGTACTTGTTTATCAATTCCTCATATTCATCAAGACTCTTTTCGATCGACATTGTGGAAAATGTTAACTCAGGTCCATTATATCTACAAAAGGTACACTTTCCAAACACACAGTCTCTTATTACGCTCGTGGAGTAAGTTCCTGGTGTTTGAAGAAAATTACCATTTTCAAATGCATAATCTTTCCAATTTACTAAATCTCTATTTATTATTTCTGATTTATCCAATGGTTCAACCTGAATAAATCTACCATTATCTCTAATTTCATTTTCATTTTTTATAAAAACTCCAGGCACTTTACATGTTTTTCTCCAATCACTATTATTTTTTATAAAAGATAATAATCTTAAAATTACAAAATCAATATGATTACTTGTTATCACTACGTCTATCTTTGAATTATTAAATGACTCTATTGGTTTTCTCATTGAATGATAACCGGTCATTATTAAAATAGTTTTGGGGAGTAATTCTTTCAATCTGCTTGAAAGGTCCCAATAATATTGCATAACAGGAGTAGTTGATTCCAATACTATTACATCAGGTTTTTTATTTGATAGATCATTGGACCATTCATCAAAAGACTTAAGTTGAGCATTTCCATCATCCCATAAAACATCAAATCCATTTTTTTTTAGTAGCGAAGCTGCTTGAGCATGAATTACAGGTAATAAATATGTGGGTTTTTTAAAGTATTGAACATTTCTGTTTTGGGAAACCATAGCCTTTTGTCCAATTGAATTGATTATTGGTGGGTAAGAAATTGCTACTTTCATTTTAAAAATAAGTTTCCATAAATATGTTATTGGTTGAAATATTTTTTTTTTGTAAAATTTCAATTGAATCCGTTATCATGCTACTGTTGCCACATAAATAAAATTCTTCAAATATTGACAAATCTTCATTATTTAAAAAGTCAGTTACTCGCTTATATTTCGTTCCTTTTTGTCTAGAAACACAAGGAATAATACGCGTTTGATCTTTTAAATTAATCTTTAAATCTTCAAATGTTCTTGCACCATGTAAAAGAGTAAAATTTAAATTTTTATATGATTTAATGAAAGATTTAAAAGGTGCTACTCCTGTACCTGAAGCAATAAATAATAATTTTTTTGAAAATGAATCTTTTTCTATAATAAATTTTCCAAAAGGTCCGTTTAAACTTATTTGATGATTTTTCACTAATTTCCTTAAATTTGGTGAGAGGGTTCCATCATCAATTTGTCTAATCATAAATTCAAGTTCATCTTCTTTGTTTCCTGAGGAAACTGAGTATTCTCTATTAATACCCATATTAGAAACAGAAACACTAAAATACTGTCCAGGTTCAAAAGATAATTCTTTTGGTTTTTCAGTTCTCAGTAAAAAATTTCCCTCAGATAAATCTGAAACTGATCTGACTTTTAAATCCATATTTAAAACTTTATATTTATTTTTTCTGAGTAGTATAATTTATTATTTTGAAATATCTTTTTATGAATTCTTTGCAAAAAAATTGCTACAATCACTAATATTAATATTAATAAACCAGTGAGAGCTAGATTTAGAGTAACCAAAAATGAGGTAGGTGTTAAAATTAGGCTATTTCCTGTGAGATAATTATTTAACATATATGAAATTAAAATTACAAAAATTATACTTATCAATAGTCCAAATATTCCTATAATTCTTATTGGTAAACTAGTATTTATAAAAATATTATCAATGCTAAGTTTTATTAATTTAAAGTAAGAATAATTAGCTTCTCCAGCATATCTTTCATCAGGTTCAAAAAATATTGAATGTGAACGAAATCCCAGTGAATTTATATGATCTCTAAATAATCCACTGCCATTTTGATTCATGGAAAGTTGATTAATCACTTTTTTATCTAAAATTCTAAAATCAGATTCACCAAAAGTAGAGTTGAAAACATATTTGCCAAATAAATTATAATAAATAAATGAAGTAAGTTTTTTGAATAAACTTATATTTTTTGAATAATTTTTAATACATCTTACAATGTTATATCCTTTTTCCCAATAGATTATTAATTTTTTGATCATATGGGGAGGATGTTGAAGATCACCATCCATTAATATAATAGAATCTGCATCTTGAACAAAATTAATACTAAATTCCATTGCCAGTTCTTTTCCATAATTTTTTTGAAGATTTAAACCACCAATTAATTTTGAAAACTTTGAAAATTTTTTAATTAAATTCCAAGTGCTATCTGTACTACCATCATTTATAAATAAGACTTTAAATTTGTAATTTTTTAATGATATAGAAGATAAAGTTTTTCTTATCATAGTAATAAATTTAGAAATATTTTTTTCCTCATTATAAACTGGCACAACAATCGTAATTTTTTTTTTCACTTAGATAATACTATTAAATAATTCCGAAAGATTAAAAAAACAAACAATTTAAACAATTTTACTAATTTTATTATAAATTCTTGAACCATAATTTTTCCAACTTAAATCTTTAATCATAAATTTTTTTATATTATTTTTTATTATAAAAAAAGTATCTCTGTCTTTATATAAAATTTTAATTTTTTTATATATCTCTTTAGATGAAAATGGCTTTATAATATAACCATTATAATTATTAATTATATACTCTTTTCCCCCACTATTTTCAGTACACAAAACTGGCAATCCACTTGAAAGCGCTTGAGGAATTACTAAGGCTAATCCATCATGAATTGACGGTATACAAAATATTGACGCTTTAGCAAAATATTTAGGAAGTTCTTTGAAGGGTTTATGCCCAAAAAATTTCATTTTTGAGTTTGCATATCTTTTAATGATATTGATTAGTTCTTTTTCAATCATTCCAATATGCCAAAATTCGATATCATATTTTCTTGTTAATTCATTCATGGCTTTAATCAAATAATGACTTCCTTTTTGGTAGGTAAATCCACCAGCATAAATTACAATAAATTTTTTTTTATATTTTAAAATATTTTTGTTTTTAAAATTATTTTTAAATAAATTTGTATCTACTCCATATTTATTAACAAAAATTTTTTTTTGTAATTTTTTTGAAAAAGTTTTTTTGGAAAATTTTGATGGGACATTGATATAGTCTGCCAATCGATATTCCATTAGTTCTTTTTTTAAAAAGTAATTTAGGAAATTGAAACGTATATTAAGTTTCTTTGCCTCCCTTTTTAATATATTTCTCTGAAAGTCAATACTTGCAGACCCCCTCTCTAGCATAGTAATAATTTTTAATTTTTTTGATTTTTTTAAGGAAATTTCTGAAAATCCAGACCATCCAATAAAAAGATCAATGTCTTTATTAATATATAAACTGCAAATAAAATCAAAAATAATTGAAAGATATTTTAAATATGAATTAAGAAATATATTTGGTATTAAAAATCTTACTCTTGAAAAAAATTCAAAAATCGGGAATGAAATCATTTGATCATCTTTTATGCCATACTCTCTTAATTTATATTTGGGAAAGGTTGTAAAAATTTTATATAAACAATTTCTGTTATTTAGTTCTTTAGCCTGATCAAAAGCATGGAATTTTCCAAAAACAGAAATAAAGACTTTCATATTATAAATATAGTAAAATAGTAAACATTATATAAACTACAATATTAAATGAAAATACTTATATTAGGAGCAAAAAAAAATAAATTTAATCTTGAAAATTCTTATCTAAGAGCTTTTAACAATAAAGGTATTAAATGTAGTATATTGGATATACATAAGTATAAAAACTTTCATCAAAAAATTATAGATCATCATAAATTTCATAATACAGTTAACTTTCCTATTTTAAGAAAAATAATTTCAGAAAATTTTAATAAAGAAATTTTATCTTTTGTGAAAAAAAATAAACCTTCAGTTTGTTTTTTTTTTAGTCTAAATTACATGTTTCCAGAAACCATCAATCAAATAAAAAAATATTCTAAAGTTATATCTTTTTTATCTGATGATTTTATTTTCAATAAAGTTTTTTTAAGAAATGAAATATTAGACTCTTTAAAAGAAATGGATATTAATTTTTGTTTAGGTGAAAAAACTAAAAAATATCTATCAAAATTTACTGATAGTTACTATCTTCCATTTGGATGGGATAATATAATTTCAAAAAAAAATAAAAATTACAACGTCAGAAAAAAAATCACCTTTTGTGGTTATTATGATGACAAGAGATTTCAAATTTTAAAAAATATTAATAATTTAGACTATCTATCAGTTTATGGTTCAAAAAATTGGTCAAAATTAAAGAGTTTTTCAAATAAAGTAGAAATTAAAGGATCTTTAAATTATGGGACATATATAAATATTTCAAGAAATAGTTTAATTAATTTAAACTTAATTAGAAATCAAAATCTTTATGTCCAAGGATTGAATATGCGCACTTTTGAATTAGGTGGTGAAAAATGTTTTTTTTTACAAAATTATTCTAGTGAGATGAATAACTTATTTGAAAGTAATTTTAATGAAATTTTATTTAAAGACAATATCAGTTTAAACAATAAAATTAGTTTTTATATTAGAAATAATTTAAAAAGAAAAAAAATTACCAACAGAATATACAAAATTATAAGTTCCAATCATAAATATTTAGATAGAGTTAATTTAATAATAAATATTTTAAAATAAAAAATGTTTGCAAATAATAAAAAAAATATTTTGATCACAGGAGGAGCTGGTTACATAGGTTCTTCATTGGCCAGAGGTCTTGAAGACAAATTCAATATATTTATCTTAGATGATTTAAGTAATGGAAAAACCTATAATATATCAAAAAAATGGAAATTATTTAGAGGATCAATCTTAAATTCTAAAATTTTAAAAAAAATTTTCAGTAATCATAAAATCTCAATTATAATTCATGCTGCTGCAAAAATAAGTGTGTCTGAGTCTGAGAAAAAAAAGAAAGAGTATTTTAAAGTAAATTTTTTAGGTACAAAACTTCTCGCAAATGAAGCAAAAAGGCATAAGTATTTAAGACATTTTATATTCTCATCCAGTGCTGCTGTTTATGGAAACCCTAAAGTTTTACCAATAGATGAAAAGCATATTAGAAAACCTATTAATTATTATGGTAAAACAAAATTAATGGCTGAAAATTTCTTAATTAGCTATTTTTATAAATCAAAAAACAAACTCTCAATTTTGAGGTATTTTAATGTTTCTGGTATAATTGATAGTTTTCAATCAGGTATCTCAAATAATAAAAATCCAAATATAATAAGCAAAATTTGTATTAACAAATTAAAAAATAAAAAAACTTATTTATATTTTAAAAAAGATAAATCAATGACATTTCCTGAAAGAGATTTCATACATATTAAAGACTTAATTAAGATTTACAAATATATAATTTTTAGAAAAAAACAAAAAAAAATTATACTAAACTGCTGTTCCTCAAAAAATATCTCTGTTATGAAAATTATGAAAATAATTGAAAAAAAACTTAAAACCAAAATTAATTATGGATTTAAAAAAATACCAAAAAATGAATGTTTTAAAATTTTAGGTTCTAGACCTAAATTCTTAAAAAAATTAAATAGCTACCAATCAATGATTGAATCTACTGTTGAATGGTATTTAAAATAAATCACTACTTATCAATTATCTTTAAAAATAGTCTTTTAGAGTAATTAATATCCCATCTATCAATAATTTTTTTTGAGTTTTCCATCATTATTCTTAATTTCTTTTTATTTGAAATAATTTTAAGTATTTTCATTTTTAAATCTATCTTGTTGTCATTCTTAAACAAAAATCCATTAAAGTTCTTTTTTAATAGATCTGCACCGCAACCCACATTAGAAGATAAAATTAATGCATTTTTACAGTTCATTGCTTCATTGACTGACAATCCCCAGGGTTCATATTTTGATGGTAAAATAAATATTTTTGATAAATTGTACAGCTCAACCAAATTAGATTGGTTTACGAAACCCTTAAAAATAATATTTTTTTGAGTAAATCTTTTTTTTAACCTTCTCATTTCACTACCATCACCCACAATAAATAAAATAGAATTTTTAATTTTTAATTCTTTGAAAGACTCGATTAAAATTTGAACATTTTTTTTTTTTATTAATTTTCCTGAATACAAAAAAACTAGTGTATCACTTTTAATTTTATACTTTTTCAATAATTCATCTATCTTGTTTTGGCTAACTTTTTTTTGAAAAAAATTATTATCCACAACATATGGGAATAATGATATTTTATTTTTATTTATAAATTTACAATAGAAATGGTAATTTTTTTTTCCAATGGCCATATAACGAAAAACAAATAAATTCAAAAAAGTAAATAATATAGCTCTAGTAAACACATAAAAATTACCTTTTCCAGTAAGATTGCTTTCGCCTCTGATTAAAACTTTAATTTTCAAAAATTTACAAATTATAATAACAATTATTTTTCTAATGCTTTCATAACCATGAATCCAAACAAAATCAGGTTTAAAATCGTTCAATATTTTTTTTACTTTAGATAGATATATAAAAAAATTAATTTTTTTTTTTTTATTTATAAAATCGAATTCATAGTTACTTATTAAATCAACATCATATTTTATATTTTTGTTAAATTCCCGATCGTAATTTTTTTTTAAAGAAAAAATAGATTCATAAAGAACTTTAAATTTTATTTTTTTCTCGAGAGATATTGACTCAATTAAAGGTGATTGATACTGTATAGGGTGACTTAGCAGATATAATATTTTTTTCATAAATGTCTAATTTAATTTATTTTTTCAATATCAATAAATTTGTATATTATCTAATTTTGCTCTTTCCAATAGCGTATATTTCTGGTCCATTTATGGCTGATTTAATTATAAGCATTGTATCTGTTTTATTCATATTTTTTTTAATAAAAAAAAAAATTTTTTACATAAAAATATTGCAACTAAGCTTAGTATTTTGGTTATTTATTGTTGCATCGTCTTTTTGGGCACCCAATTTTGATAAAGCTATAATTAGCAGTACTTCTTATATAAGATTTTTATTATTTCCATTTGCAGTAGCTTATTTTATTAAAGACCATGATAAATTTTACTTTGATCTTTCTCGCATAATTATAGTAATTATTTGTTTAATCGGTTGTGATGTGATTTTTCAAAATTACACGGGCAGAAGTATCTCTGGATATCCTTCATTAAATTTTAGGAATTCAGGTTTTTTTGGTGATGAGTTAATTGCTGGTGGGTTTATAACAAGAATTTTTTTCATTTCATTAATATTTTTTATTTTAAAGAAAAGAAATTTACTTTTTTTTTCATATAGTATTTTTGTTATTTTTATTGTTTTTTTATCTGGGGAAAGAATGGCTTTTTTATTATTATTGTTAGGGTTATTTATTATTCCCTTAATTTTCAAATCAAATAAAGTAAAAATTATTTTTTTTATATCTTTAATTATTTTTATAATCTCTATTTTTGCTTTAAATGAAAAAAATAAAATCAGAATGTATGATAATTTTATTAACGTGATAAAATTTGGTGTATATCATGATGATGGAACATATTTTAAAACTGAGAAAAATAATCTTTATATAATTAACTCTGGTTGGGGAGCACATTGGCTTGCTGCTAAAAATATTTTTATAGACTCTCCAATGATTGGTAAGGGTCTTAGATCCTTTAGATTTATTTGTAATGATAAAAAATATGAAACTATTTCAGCAAATGATAAAAATAGATGTTCTACTCATCCACACAATTATCATCTTGAAATCTTAAGTGAGCTAGGCATTGTTGGATATTTTCTTTTTGTATCAATAATTTTTATGTATTTTAAATTAATCTTTAAAAATAATGATAATGATCATTATTTACTGATTAAATTTATTAATCTTCTTATATTATTTTGGCCTATAGCTATCACTGGAAGTATTTTTAGTAATTATTTTGCTTCAATTATTTGGTACATTCTAGCAATCTCTGTTTTTTTTAATTTAAGAAAATATTTTAAATCTAGCTTATAATATTTTTGCAGTTGGTTTAGAAGGATCAAGCACTGATATATTATTATAATGAGAACATTTTTTACATATATCCTTAGGTTTTTTCATAAATTCATCCATCAATGTCAAATGTTCTTTGTTATACCAAATTTCTTTTAATGTTTTGTTATTAGCATTACCAATTATAAGCTCTTTTGCGTCTACATCTCTACATCCACATATACCTACATTGCCATTCCAATAAATATGAGGACCTGAATAGAATTCAGCACATGGTGATATACGAAATGTTAAATTTTTATTTCTTAATTTCATAGTCCCAGTCAAATCTAGTGTAGAAACTTTACCAGCCCAATCATCATATCTATATTTGTAATCAATTTTTTTTGGAGGAAGGATTTTTGTTAATTCAATATAATCTTTAAAATTTCGAGTTTCTTTTTCACTTTTATCTGATCTCATTGATACAGATATATTCACAGGATTATTTCTTTTGTTATTTATCTCTACTAAATCTATCAAATTTTGGTACATTTTTTTATACTGCTTAGATCTGTAAACTCTTGTATACATTTCTTCATCAAAACCAGATGTGGATAAAACTAAATCTGTTAATCCAGAAGAAATTATATTTTCTGCACCAAAATTTTTGACACTTATTAAATTACTATAAAATCCAATTGAGTTTATATTATTAAAATTTCTTGCAAAATTTACTCTATTGAGAATATGCTTATCAGCTAAAGGTTCTCCTACAGTGGGGGTTAAACCCAAACTACCTCCTCCAAGTACAGAATACTCTTGAACAATTTTTTTAAATAATTGCTCACTCATGATACCCATATCTCTAGTTTGATACTGATAAGCACAAAATGTACAATTTGCGTTACAAACATTTGTTGTTTCAATATTTACACCATAAATAAACATCATAAGTTTCTTTTGAATTTTTTTTCTTAAGAAAAATTTTTTTGGAAATTCAATACCTTTTTTTATTTCAGATTTAATTTTGTCTATAAGCATTTTTAACTATCTCACCAGCTTTAATAAAACTACATTCTTCAACCGTTACACCTGGGCAAATTACAGCTTTTGCTCCTATCCATGAAGAACGCTTTATTAAAATTTTTTCTCTTATTAAATCAAACTTTTCACTTTTAAAATTATGACTACCTGTACATAAGTAAACACCCTGAGAAATGCAACAATTTTCATCTATCAAAACTTCCTCAAGATTATCAATCCAAACTTCCTCTCCAATCCAGCTATTATCTCCTATTTTTAGATTCCATGGATATTTAACTTTGACATAGGGTTTGATAATTACATTATTTCCTATTTGTGCACCAAATAATCGAAGAATAAAAACTTTAATATTAGAAAATGGAAAAAAACTATTTAAAATAAGATTATTAACAATATACCATAAATGTGATTTTGTATTATTATAAATATTTTTGTTTTCAAATTTAGCTAAA
>MDTB01025638.1_pt1 | contig 10292 bp, 9 predicted proteins | sample 811161 | NCBI WGS metagenome assembly MDTB01 (sample SAMN05326650, study PRJNA326480) | marine metagenome | isolation source: seawater | place: Mediterranean Sea | collected 2009
CGGTTAAGTGCCACAAACTCTTTAATGTAATCGATAAAAGGACGACCGGACATGCGGTTTCCAAAATTGTCTTTGGCTCTTAAAATATCTGCCCAAAAGTGGAACCAATGACTGACATATCCTTCTGTAAGCAGTAAACTGTCGACTAGTTTGGATCTCTTTTCAGCACTGCTCCTGCTGGACAAGAAAGCCTTAGACTCGCCTAAGGTAGGTATCCGTCCGATTATTTTTAGGTAAGTTCTCCTGAGAAATACTTCGTCGCTTACAATTGGATTGGGGCGCAGTTTGTATGATCGGAGTTTACTTTCAATAATATTATCGATGAAAGAAGCATTAACCCTTAAAGCATTGCTTGAGAGAGGCTTCTTGAACTCAGGCAGGGCGTCATGATTGGGGGGAAAATTATTTTTAACAAATGCTTGGTCATCTTCAGTGAAAATACTCAAATTAACTCGAAACTCTTGAAGGTCTTTGGATCTTTGTAGCAAAACATCACCGTCTTCGAAGTATTTTAGAATTGTACCCCTTATGACTTGACCGTTTTTAGAACGGAAATCTCTTTCTGCCAAACTAAAGAGGGAGGATGTAAGAATTACAAGTGGTAAGAAAGTAAGAATAATCCTAGTCATATAAGAAATTTGAAGATTTAAGCACAAACATGCAATGCTTTTTTTAATAAAAACATTAAATATTTTAATACCGGGAAATATCGTTTTGAGTGTAACACATCTATTAATACCAATTTTTCTCTGGATATGACAGATTGTGTAAAATAATTTAAATTGAAATTTAAGAACTGCAAAGGTTATTAAAGTTGGCCTTGAAAGTTTTGGGAATCTAGAATTAAAAGAGTAGCAGAGGAAATTCTTAAAGCATACATCTCAATGATGTTACAATCCCAGATGAATCTAATGTAATCTTTTTGAGTCTATGTTTTTGGGTTCATTGAACCAGAGTAATTACAGTTGGATTCTGAAAAAAAAGTGTTCAGTCATGCCACTGGAGTCGTGCGGGAGTTTACTTATTCAGAGTCTCGAACACATCGAAATCCAGAATGGTTGGTCGGAGCAAGAACTTCAGCGTAATGCCGAGCCGCCGGTCGGTATCTGAGGCAATAATCCCAATGGCATAGAAAAGACCCACCTTTAGTGACATGAAGGTATGTAAGTTCGCTTACGCCGTCCCTTGGCAGAGGGCATGTCCCATAACGATTAAAGTGCTGCAATTCGTCATTGGTAATAGGTTTTTCAGGACCATTGGGGTCTGGATGAGGCATTTTAGTAAAGAAGGAATAATAATCTGGGTGGTAGAAGTCACTACAGATTTCCCAAACATTCCCTGCCATGTCATAAAGTCCATAACCATTGGGAGGATAGGAGCCTACCGGTGCTGTGCCAATAAACCCGTCCTGACCCGAGTTGTTTGCGGGGAATCTACCTTGGAAGCAGTTGGCCATCCACTTTTCATCGGGTTTTGGCTCATCGCCCCAAGTGAACATTGCGTTTTTCAATCCACCTCTGGCGGCAAGTTCCCATTCGGCTTCAGTCGGGAGTCGCTTTCCCGCCCATTTTGCATAGGCTTTAGCATCATCAGGATTTAGGCAAACCACAGGATGATTCATTCGGCTCTTGATAGTCGAACCCTTTCCTTCAGGGCTTTGCCAATTTGCCCCGGGGACATACGACCACCAGCGCCAAGCGTCATTGGAAGCCCAAGGGTCTATGTCATTCGATGGTGGACTAAATATTGTAGCCCCAGGAACCAGTTGCTCTGGTGGGGCGTTTGGAAATACTTCCTTACTGAGTCTTTTCTCCGCAAAGGTGACATAGCCAGTTTGATCAACGAATTCCTTGAACTGGGCATTAGTCACTTCATATTTGTCGATCCAGAAACTCGAAACGGTAACCATGTGCGGGGGAGATTCCTCACGATAAATTTTTTTATTACCCGGGCTGAATTTGTTGCCTCTTCTGTAGGTTTGTCCTGGAATCAGAACCATGCCATCCTCTTCAATAATTTCGACATTGAAACCCTCTGCAGGTTTGACGACACGCTTTTGAGCTTCATCAGAGCATCCTGCTGTAAAGATGAATGGGAGGAGTAGCCAAAAGAACGCAAATCTCATAAAAAGTTGTGATGAAAATTTTAACTTTTGGAAAAATTTGATTTTAGGCAATCCGATATGCGAATCACAGTGGAATCCTTTTAACATAGCCGGAATGAACTTTGAGTCTTTTCCGAACCCAGTTGCTTTAATACATCGGCAAGTACATGGTTACCTGGTGCAAGATTTAGGAAAAAGTAACCGGGTCTTACTGAGGGAATAGTCTCAAGGGGTTGGTAGACGGTACGAATTTTTTCAATGACTGCCTCATACACTTCAGATTTGTCAATCTTCAGATCAATTCCGATAGCGTTATCGTTCGTTAGATAAAACGCCCCGATAACTATTTCATTAGAGTAAATAATAGACCAGTTGCGATATGGATGGTTGGCTACAAAATTAGAGTGTTGTTTTAAACTTGGAATTTTTTTGTGGGAAATTGGATATTTTCTGTTTTTGAGTAAATCCATCAGAATTTCAGTTTGTTCAGGTGTCGCGGTAACCTCTTCAAACCTAAGTTCGAAATCAGGCGAGGCGTAAATATTTTCTTTAGGGTTCCAATGTTTGGTTGGAAAATCAGCCTGAAATCGGCCAAACCTTCCCTTGATAAATACAGTCTTTTCCAAATACATTCCTATCAAGAGGAATTTCCTACCTTTTTTGCTTAGGATCCGATCTTTTTCTGGATCAAAACTATATCCATGTAATCGATGTAATTCTATAACGCTCGTATTGGTATGAAGCATTTCGGCATCAATTCTTTCAATTGCTAATTTATGGAAGCAAAAACCATAGAAAAAAGGGGGCACTAATCCACCCATTCTAGTAAATTCATCGTCTCCTATGTAAAACCCCCAAGAGAGTGACTTGGTTGCTGGATTAAATTTGCTTAGGCTTATGTAACCAATGGGGGTACCTTGGAATATTATAATCCAGTGATAAAAATCTGCCCGTTCCCGACATCTTAAAATCCAGTTTTCCTGTTCTATGGAACCATGATTGACTTCTGTTTTCATGAAATCAGCAACTCTTGGTAGGTTTCGCCAATTGAGTAGCAATTTTGAGTCCTCCGGTTGAATTTCACGAAATGTAAACACGATGGAGTTTGGTTAACTTCTTTTATGCCGATGCCCAACAGCGACTTTCTCAACTCTTATTTTTCTTGGTGTCATGTGATTTTGCAGATGGTTTTGCATGTGCTTCTTGAATTCATTTTTGTCGAATTCTTCGTATCTTTTAGGTTGGACGATTATTTCTGCATGCTGTCCGGTGATGGGGTTATCTTTTCCGTAAGCTTTTACCAATGACAAGCCATCATAAAGCAATGCAACTCTTTCGAGTTCTGACGCCATGAATTTCAATCCCCCCACATTGATCACCTCACTTGTCCGTCCGATCACTTTATATAAGCCATTTTTCTCCTCAACTACATCTTTGGTATCATACCATCCATCTTGAGAGAAAGGGGAGGGTGCATTCAAATATCCAAGCATACGGTTCGCCGACCTGATTTGCAGAATCCCATTCACGATACGGGTCTCTACGCCCTCTCCGCCCACTTTCATAAAGAGACTGCTTCTCGATTCAGACTTGACTCTGACTATACCCAATTCTGACATGCCAAAGGTTTGGCGAAAATCAACTTCTGGCAGTAGGGTACACAGTTGATCCAATGTGGGTTGGTCCATTCGTTCAGTGCCATAGGTTATGATCTTTAAACTCATGGGCACTCTTTTGGGGATAAATCCGCTTATAAGCAACATTCTTAGAAAAGTGGGAGTGGTCGGAAGAACTTCAACTTGGTACTTTTCGCAGGTGGAAAGGATGCCTTCCACTGACCTTTCATGGGGTGCTATCACCACTCCCTTGTTGAAAAGAGTGTGCAAAAGAGTGTTTATTCCACCAATGTGATCAAAAAGCAAAAAGTTGAGGGTGCGTAGCGTCGGTCGAGGTGTGTCAAATCGTTTTAAAAAGTAACTGAAATCGTGGAGAATAGCTTTTGGCCTTCCAGTTGTTCCGGTCGAAAAAAGGACCAATCCTGCATTTCTCCGTCTTCTTAGTTCATTGATTATTGGGTGGGTTTCTTTTTGATCGAGTCTTCGAACTGTACGCCCTTCAATCACAAAATCCACTAGTGCAGTTTCAAAAAAGTACTCGTGATCCTCCCTTGTTTCTACGGTCAGTGGCACAAGGATTGCACCCAAATCGATTAAGCTAAGCAGGGAAAGAATTGATACTGGATCAAAATCTCCGATCAAAGCCACAACATCTCCCTGTTTTACATTTGATAAGTCTACCGGTTTTTGCTTCGAGACTTCAGAGAAACTTAGTTGCCCGCTTGGATGAATTAAAAATGGATCTGCGGCATTTCCCCATTTTTTTGTTAATTTCTCTATCAATCGCATTACACTCCTCCGACATTTAGAACTTGCCCGCTGAGAGAAGAGGATTGCGATCCGATTAAAAATTCACTTAGATCACAAACATCTTCTGGTGAAAAGTCTTTTGGAATAATTTGCTGAGATATGATTGCATTGATTTGGTCTTCACTAACCCCTTTAAGTAAATCCGTTTTAATTGGACCAGGGGCAATGCAATTTACCCTTATATTAAAATCCGCCATTTCTCGTGCAAATGCTCGTGAAAACCCTTCGACGCCAGCTTTGCTTGCGGCATAAACGGATTCCCCCTTTAACCCTAATGCAACGGCGATCGTAGAAAAATTGATAATGCTACCGCTTAGCCTGCGAATCATTAGCGGGGCAAATAATTGACAACAATTAATCGTGCCAACCAAATTGGTTTGAATGATTTTTTGCGTCGTGCCAGGCGGAGTGGTAACTGCAAGATTCATGGATGCAATACCCGCGGCATGAATTGTTCCCTCTAATTCCCTTTTTTCTCTTCTGAGTTCCCTTGCTACATCTTTTACCGAATTGTAATTCGAAACATCGCAACTTTTAAACTCAAATGGAAGATTACTGGCCTCGCGTGCAAGACCAAGAACTTCCTTGCCGGATTTTTGCAGTCGGTCTGCTATAGCCCGTCCAAGTCCGCGACTGGCACCGGTTACGATGATCATTCCTTCATTTTTGATTGTTCGTAAAATTCCTCAGCTAAGGTGCCTGCAGTTCTAAACAAGCTTTTTGATTTTGACATCGCTGCTTCAGAAGTCCAGTCAAACTCAAATTCCAAATCGGTTGCCTTGTCCTCAAGTGCAAGGCATAACTCAACTAACTTCATTGAATCCAGGCTTGCCTCCTTTCCTATTAAATTCATTTGTTCAGAAGGTTTGACATCTCCGTCCGTTATTTCGGAAATACAGTCCCGAACTATTCTTTTAGACTCTTCAAGATTCATTAGTTTAAAGGATATTTCATCGCACAAACCTCCGCAATGGTCGAGTCAAAGATTACTTTTTTGTTAAAAGTTGAATTCTTCTTTTTACGGTCATTTTGTTCTCAAAAAGAAGTTCCCTCAAGTTTTTCGCGTAGCGATTTGCGAATTTTTTCGCCAGCAATGTCTAGTAAAGTCACAATAATAAGTATGCAAATGAGCACCAATGAGAATTTGTTCCAACTGTCGGCAGATTCGGCATAAAGTTTTAAGTGTAAACCAATTCCACCGGCTCCAACATATCCGATTATGCTTGCAGATCGTACATTATATTCGAGCATCCATAAACAATGGCTCCAAATAATCGGCCTTGCATTTGGCCAAAGCCCGTACTGAAAAGCCTGAAGCGGACTCGCACCTAGTGAGCGAAGTGCTTTTTGAGCGTCTGTGTTGGCAGATTCGAATGACTCGCTAAAGAATTTGGCCAAGTATCCAACACTGTAAAACGTCAGTGCTATGACACCGGCTAGAGCGTTTGATCCAACAATGACAACTGCAAGCAAGGCCCATAAAAGGCTTGGGATTGTGCGAATGATGTTAAGTAACATGCGGGTTGGCCAGACAACCCAAACTGGGGCAATCGTTCGCGCAGCTCCAAGCGATAGAATAAGGGAGATGGAAAGAGCCAGTAGAGTTGAAAAGAGAGCGATTTGAATGGTTTCTAAAAGACCTTCAAGGGTGCGGTTAAAAATAGAAAAGTCCGGGGGGAAGAATTGAGAGCCGAAGCGAGATAAATTGCCAAAGTAGTCAAGATCTCTACCCGATCCTTCAATTCCGGGAAGGGAACCAAATGCAGCAAGCAAAAAGAGCAGGAAAGTGACTCCAAGAAGATCAAATCGACTGTGCCAAGGGAGCTCTTTTTTCATACCAATGTCTCAGCCCCAAGAGAATCAATTCTCCAGTTACTTGGATTTTTTTGATCGAGTCGCACCACCACATCTGCAAATTTTGTAATTTGATCTTCGTTGTGGAGTGCACATACCACGCCCCCCTTTCTTTGAAATGCCATGGATTTCAAGTGGTCCAGAACTGTATCGGCCCAAGTTGGATCAAGGCTTGAAACAGGTTCATCGGCTAGAAGAAGAAGTGGTCTTCTTAAAAGAGTTCGGCATGCTGCAACCCTTTGTTTTTCTCCTCGTGAAAGGGTGGATGCCCATTGGTTACTTTTATCGGAAAGACCAAATTGAGTAAGGAACTGGTTGGCCTCTTCACGTTCTTCTTTGGGAAATCGCAAGAGCGTAGAGAGAAAACCATGCCGGCCCAGGCAACCACCAAGAACATTGTTTACCACACTTGATCCCTCAGCCAATTGTAAATCTTGAAAAATCATCCCCGTTTGAGATGGGCAACTTAAATGATTTTTAACCCCCCCCTCCACAGGGCTCAGCTCACCAGCAAGTGTTCGTAAAAGGGTTGTTTTACCTGACCCGGATGGACCGGCGATTGCAACAAAATCTCCCTCGGAAATGGATATGTCAAGGCCTCTTACAAGCCAACGGTTTTCAATCTTCAGACCAAGCCCTTTCGCAGAAATTAGCGAAGATTTCATGAGAAATGACTTGTCATTAGTTCCAATACCAGGGAGTCCTCGGGCAAACTCGGGTTTTAGGGTTTTAAAGTTTTTTGAATTTCCAGGGCTTCACGGGTTACCCGCAAGTGTTTATTTTGATCTACTACTACCAACTTTCCGTTAAAAATACGGTCTCGCAGCCCCGGATTCTCTAGATTGATTTCCATAAGGGCTTGCTGCAGGAACTTTTTGTCTTTTTTTGAAATGCTGGACCTTACGCAGAGAGTATGGGCGGGGACAGGACCTTGCTCTTGGACGATTTTAAGTTTCGATTTTTGATCATCTGAAAGATACTTATTATCACCTTTGTAAACATAATCACTAACTGCTGCTGCTTCCACTTCCCCGCTGAGAACTTTTTCAACCGCCGAAACATATCCTGTCCCGTAAATGGTTTGAGAGAAGAAGTCCGTAAGGGCTACTTCAGGACCAACATACCCTTTTTTAGAAAGATCCCATGTCGGGATTAGATATCCGGAAGTACTTGAGCGACTGGCAAAGGCAACGGGTTTGTTCTTAAGTTCTTCGATGGATTGGTAAGGCTTATCCTTCAAGCTGAGCCAGATACTGTTGTAATATGGTTTTTCGTTTTTGAGATGGACAAGGAGAATCGATGCAGTCGCTTGATCCAAATTACGGGCTGCGTCCGTGGAACTCAGATAACCAAGATCTAAAGTGCCGTTCCGGAAAGATTCGACGACAGTTGCTGAATCGGTGGGTATAATAACTTCTACTGAACGGTTAATCTTCTGGGAAAGAAATTTTTCAAGGTCTTGTTTTTCAGCAAGCATTTTTTCAGGATTTTTGTTTGCTTTAAGTGCAATAATGAGCTTTTTGAGGCTGAGCTCTCCAGACAAAATTTCTTCAGGCATTATAGGTTCATTTTCCGGCCCGCAGGAACTTAAAAAATAAATTCCATAGAGTAGAAGGGTGAGTCGTTTAAATTTGAATAGATTTAAAGGGTTCATATTCGTCGCGTGAGAGATATTGTTGAGACTGAGTCTCAATAGCATTAGGGCTTTGACGGGAAATGGTCAATAATGTAAAACAAAATAAATAATTTATCAGTATGGCTCAGTTCCAACTTTTTTTAAAATGTACGAACTGGTAAATTCACTTGGAGTGCCTTGTTTATCCATCCAAAGTTTGCAATTTTTGCTCATGTTCGCTCTAAGTTCTGGGTCTTGGGCGAGTCTTTGTAAGTGCAAGGTGGTAGAGGTTTTGTTTTCTCCCACAAGTAAAGCACCATTTAAAAGAAGATCGGAACAAGTTTCCACAAAATTTTGGTGATTGGGTCCCATTACTAAAGGAAGTCCTAAGGCTACTGGTTCGATCGGGTTTTGACCACCTGCATGGGGTGGTATGGACTTCCCCATGAAGGCAAAATCCGCAGCTTGCAGTAGCAACATAACTTCCCCAGTAGTGTCTGCCAGGTAGGCTATGCAATCATGGGGACTGTTTGGTTGTTCCGAGCGCAGATGGAAGGGGAGTCCTGCTGAATCGAGAGTTTTTTTTATTTCATTTCTGCGTTCGGCATGCCTTGGAATGATCAGTAATTTAATGTCTACTTTTTCAAGCCGTAGAGATTGGACGAGTTCAACAAGAAGTTTCTCTTCACCAGGCCATGTTGAAACTCCGGCAAGGACGATGGTTTCACTTGAAAATCCAAGCTCTTCACGGATCCTAACCGAATTCGCTGAATTGATTAATGATTGATCAACAGCATCTATTTTAAGGTTGCCAGAAACTACAATCCGATTTTCTGGAAAATTTAGTTTCAACCATCTAAGCCTTTGTCTTTCGGATGCGGCGATTACAGATAGATTAGCAGGAAATAATAGAGAGTGTGACCATTTCATTTTGGAAGAGGAAAGTCTTCTGAAAGTACGGTCGGAAAGCCTTGCGTTAATTATAATGATTGGAATGCCTCTTTGGGTCGCCTGATAAAAGTGTTCTGGCCAAATTTCGCTGTCAACTAGGATTGCTGCATCAGGATCAATTCTCTTCCATGCCTTATGGGAAAAGGGAAGCCAGTCGAGAGGGAATGGACCCTGAGCAAGTACACGATTACCATATTTCCGTGTTGCCATTTTTAGTCCAGTACTGGTGGTTCCGCTAAGAACTACTTCGATTTTGGGGTCATCGAGCAAGATACCAAGTAGTTTTGAGAGGGATGAAAGTTCGCCAACGCTAACTGCTTGTATCCAAAGTCTCGAGACGCCTTTCTTTTTTTCCGGAAGTTGTGGCCAGCAACCTGCTCGATATTTAAATTTAAACCCGTATCCACCCCGTTTAAACATGCGGAAAGTATAATATGGAAGAGCGAGTATGACCAGCATGGGAAAAAGTATGCGATAAAGAGTAATCATTTTTTCTAATTATGAAGCAGGTGCTTTTCCGTTGCCAAACAAGGGGTATGTGAGAGAATATTCAAAGCTTTTATTATATGGATAATCTTGATCGAATCGCGAAACTTTTTTCGTCTTGTAAGGAAAACGGACGGGCCGCTTTTGTGGGGTATGTTTGTGCATGTGATCCCGATTTTGCTACTTCTGTCAAAGTATGTCGAGAGCTTCTAGAAAATGGAGTGGATTTGCTCGAACTTGGGGTGCCATTTTCTGATCCCTTGGCGGACGGTCTTACGAATCAATTAGCTGCACAAAGGGCATTGGAATCAGGTTGTAAACAGGATGATGTGTTCAGGCTGGTTGAGGAGATTCGCAAATTTTCTGATGCACCCATTGTGTTTTACACCTATTACAACTTGGTTTTTTCCCAAGGGGTTGAAAATTATGTAGAGAGAGCCAAAGCATCCGGGGTAGACGGTTTGTTAACTCTAGATCTTCCACCGGAAGAGGGTAGTGAGCTCATTGAGGCATCCAGAAAATATGATGTTAAGAATGTGTTTATTGTGGCTCCAACAACTCCTAAATCACGAATTTCAACCATCACGAATTCTGCATCCGGTTTCATATATTATGTATCACGCGAGGGAGTTACCGGTGAGCGGGATGACTTGGCTGGAGATCTTCTAGAGCGTGTGTCTTCGATAAAAGAGCATACTGATTTGCCAGTAGTAGTAGGTTTCGGAGTTTCAAATACAAAACAGGTAGAAGAGGTTGCGCAAGCAGCCGATGGCGTAGTGGTAGGGAGTGCCCTGGTAAATTGTATTTCTGGAAATCTGAAAAATCCTGATATGATTTTAGATCAGATCGGCAAAAA
>MDTB01145520.1_pt1 | contig 10292 bp, 9 predicted proteins | sample 811161 | NCBI WGS metagenome assembly MDTB01 (sample SAMN05326650, study PRJNA326480) | marine metagenome | isolation source: seawater | place: Mediterranean Sea | collected 2009
CTGGCCGAGGATATCCGCAGCGAAGAAATCGTCTCGCTCAATGAAGCCGAGCGAAGAGCCGAGCGGGAGCAGCAGGAAGCCGACTACCTAGCTATCGAAAATGCACGGAGAGGAGCCAAAGGCCAAACTTTGCTGTCCTCTCTCGATGAATTGCTGGACGAGGAGTCTTCAGACACTGAGGAGGTGGCCGAAAACACCGTCACCGACAGTTCAGCGCTCCAGGAAAGCTCAGCAGACACAATAGAGAGCGATGAAGATTCCAGCGACAGTGATGATGAGCCTGATGCTCTCGCGATAGAAACAGCAAGAATTCTCGCAGACGCAATTAATCTGCGATCGCCTGCTGTCGTCCAGCGAATGAATCACTAGCCGATCCTAGCTTTACCTACGTACTTTGCTAGAGCCTGAGGCAGCACTATGCTGCCATCCGCCTGTTGGTAGTTTTCCAGCACGGCAACCAGCGTCCGACCCACGGCAAGACCCGAGCCGTTCAACGTATGGGCTAGCTCGGGCTTTCCTGTTTCGGGGTTTCGCCAGCGAGCCTGTATACGTCGGGCCTGATAGTCCCTGAAATTAGAGCAACTGGATATCTCTCGATAAGCCTGCTGACCAGGCAACCAAACTTCAAGATCGTAGGTCATGGCTGCGGAAAAGCCTAAATCTCCTCCGCAGAGACGCACCTTACGATACGGGAGGCCTAGAACCTGCAAAATACGCTCAGCATGACCGGTTAAGCGCTCTAGCGCTGCATCGGACTGACTAGGCCGCACTACCTGCACCAGTTCCACCTTTTCGAACTGGTGTTGACGAATCAAGCCACGAGTGTCTCTCCCATAACTGCCGGCTTCGCTTCGAAAACAGGGAGTATGAGCAACATACTGAACGCCGTTAGGCCCCATCGCCTCGTCGCTAATAATCTGATCTCGAAACAAGTTTGTTACCGGCACTTCCGCAGTAGGAATGAGGTAATACTCTGAGTCGCCGTCCAACTTGAAGGAATCCTCAGCGAATTTTGGCAGCTGACCGGTCCCAAACATTGAATCTCGGTTAACCAAAAAGGGAACATAAACCTCTTCGTAACCGTGCTCCCTGGTATGAATATCTAGCATCAACTGCGCTAGGCCGCGCTGCACTCTCGCCAAGGCCCCTTTAAGAACGCTAAAACGGCTACCCGATAAACGGCTAGCAGCCTCAAAGTCGAGAAGCCCAAGGCCCTCCCCTAGGTCCGAATGATCCTGTGGTGTGAATTCGAACGTTGTAGGTTCTCCCCACGTAGACACTAGCTCATTTGCCGTCTCGTCATTACCCTCGGGAACAGCGTCGTCCGGCAGATTAGGGGTTTCTAATAGCAGCGCATCGAGTTTCGCCTGAACATGCTTAGCATCTTCGACTGCAGCGTCTAACTGTGATGAAAGCCTTTCCAAAGTAGCGTTGACCTCAGCTTTCGCATCATCAACCGACATACCGCCCGCTATCAGACTACCAATTTGCTTAGAGGCTCTTTTACGCTCAGCCAAGAGATCCTGCGATGAGACATCCGCCGTTTTGCGCTCGGCATCGAGCCGAAGAAACTCATCCACTGAAAACTGATGTTTTTTCTTCATCAGCTCGGCGGCAACGCGCGCCGGATCTTGTCGTACAACTTTGATATCGAGCATGGTATCTGGGACCAGTGAGCAGGCGCGTAGTTTAACGCCAAACAGCTTTCAATTAACTAGTTGACGAATAATTATGTAGCCGAGCGCACATGCGACAAGACAAATGAGCATTGAGGTCACAGCGTGCAGACCGGCATTAAGCCACTCCCCCGCCAGCCCGCGCTGGAGCACTTCCATGGAAAATGTAGAAAACGTGGTAAACGAGCCTAGGACACCAACCACCAGCAATAGTCGATATTGCTCCGGTAGACTTTGAGCTTCGATAAGTACCAAGGCCCCGCCTATCAAACCGGATCCGACAGCGTTGACGAGCAGAGTCGAGGTTATCCAGCCGGCATCAGCGACACTCAGACCCAAGGCATAGCGTCCAAGCCCACCCACCATGGCCCCAATCGCCACAAAGACCCAATTCACCGGATTAGCTCTTCACCAATGAGGCCCCGGGAGCTGGTTTCATCATAGAGGTCGAAAGCAGGAGGCAGTTCAAACCTGAAATCACGAGGGCTTAGCGACTCCCGTGTGTCGATCGTTAAAGTCACCACCGTCCGCTGCCCGAGAGCATCCACCGAAGAGATAGCTAGAGTGTTTTGCCCTTTCCACTCGGCGATAACCCGCTGTAACGCTGTCCCGATCATCGCATCCACGCCTAGTGTCGTGTCAGTCATCTCAATCACTGTCACATCGCTGCCAGCAGCCATGTCGCCCCAGATGAACCTAAGCGGCGTATTTGCAGCGCTCAGCGTGTCTCGCTTGATGACGATGCCGAGCTCCTCGTCTTGCTGCCAAAATGCTTCGTCGTTGATCAAATAACGCTGCCGCTCGGGCCTGTCGGTTCGCCAATCAATATAACTCGGGCGCAAGGCGCGGAACTCGCCTGTCGTCTTTGAGAGAGGCGTACCATTCTCGTCAAAAATGACCTGAACGAAGCTGCCTTGAGCAGAACTATCATTCGCGAGTTCGCCCCACGGTGCCGCTAACGGCGCCACGCAGGCTACCAGAGCCAAACTGGTAACAACGAATTTCAGAATGGAGCAATGGAGTTTCACGACACTCTACTCGTCGCCTACTGGTGGGGGAGCTAGAACCTCACGTTGCCCGTTTGTACCCATGGCCGATACGACACCCGCCGCCTCCATGGTTTCGATGAGTCGCGCAGCTCGGTTGTATCCGATCCGAAGCTTACGCTGCACCGAAGAAATCGATGCACGGCGACTGCTACACACATAATGCACTGCCTCGTCGTAAAGCGCGTCGCTCTCCGGATCCTCATCACCCGAGCTCGCCGATTGGATTTCGGCCGCAGTCACCGGTGTCTGGCCACCCTCATCCAAGAGGCCCTCAATATAATCTGGCCTGCCTCGCTTGCACCAGTCCGCCACGACCCGGTGAACCTCATCATCGGAACAAAATGCACCATGAACACGCGTCGGCGTACTCGACCCCGACGGCAGGTACAGCATGTCGCCATAACCAAGCAGCTGTTCCGCTCCCCCCTGGTCGAGGATAGTGCGGGAATCAATCCTTGAAGACACCGAAAATGCCATCCGCGATGGGATATTTGCCTTGATCAAACCTGTAATGACATCCACAGATGGCCGCTGCGTAGCCAACACAAGGTGGATGCCCGCCGCCCTCGCTTTTTGTGCGATTCGCGCTATAAGTTCTTCAACCTTCTTGCCAACAATCATCATCATATCAGCGAATTCGTCGATAACCACAACGATGCTGGGCAGCTTTGCAAGATGCGGCGCGACCTGCTCTTCACCAGTCAGCTCGAGCACCGGATCGGGAATCCACAAAGGATCAACAAGGGGCGTCCCTGCTTTTTCGGCATCAGCCACCTTGCGGTTGTAGCCCGCGAGATTTCTGACACCGAGCAGTGACATAAGTTTATAACGACGCTCCATTTCTGCAACACACCATCGAAGCCCATTCGCCGCATCTTTCATATCCGTGATGACCGGCGTAAGAAGGTGCGGAATACCATCGTAGACCGAAAGCTCGAGCATTTTGGGGTCGACCAGAATCAATCGGAGATCGTCGGGCGTCGCTTTGTAGAGCAAGCTGACCAGCATGCAGTTCACACCAACCGACTTACCCGAGCCGGTTGTACCGGCCACCAATACATGCGGCATTTTGGCTAAGTCGGCCACAACGGGACTGCCCGCAATATCATGCCCGAGCGCTAAGGTAAGCGGAGATCGAGCCTCATCGAAGGCATTAGAGCTAAGCACTTCGCGAAAATTAACGGTTTGCCTGTCGGCATTAGGGATTTCGATACCTACAACGCTTTTGCCCTGAATGACCTCAACCACGCGCACAGAATTTACCGCCAACGAGCGCGCCAGATCTTTAGCCAAATTGGAGATACGACTCACTTTTACGCCGGCGGCGGGCTGGATCTCAAAACGAGTTACTACAGGACCTGGGTACACTGCCACGACTTCCGCAGTGATACCGAAATCAGCGAGTTTCAACTCTAGGAGTTTAGACAGCGACTCCAACTCAGATGCCGAGTAACCCTTAGGGCCGGTGATGACAGGGGCATCGAGCAACTCCAGCGGCGGCATAGGCAGTATCTCGGATGATTCAAACAGCGTTTGCTGCTTCTCTTTTTCGGCCTTGCTACTGAGCTCGCTCGAGGTTTTTGGCGGCTTGATCTTCAGGGGTGCGCGGGTTTTTTCCTTTTCAACATGTGCCGCAATTTTTTGGCTTCGCTCGGCACGATCGCGCTCAACCCTTCGCCTGTCTCTGCGGGCATCCAAGGCGAGCCGGGCTCGTTCCAGCGTACCGGCAACCCAGGCTCGCACTTGCCTTGCCAAAGCAAACCAGTCGATATCAAACGCGAGAGTGGCACCAAGAACGGTTAAAACCACAAGCAGGAGTCGAGCCCCAAGAATCGAGAAATAAGCTGTAAACCAGCCGCCTATAATGCCACCAAGAATGCCCCCACTTCCCTGTGGCAGAGATTCAACAGAAGGTAGTTCGATATGCAAAACGCCTGTAAATCCCGCAACGAAAGCAATGACTCCAAGGCTTACGACCGCCCTATCACTCGCCGATACTGAGGCGACGTTATCCGGCCGCAAACGCCGAAAACCCCAGAATAGAAGAGATAGCGGTAGCCAATAGGCTACATATCCAACCAATAAGAACAGCAAATCGGATAAGCGAGCGCCTACGATTCCACCTTGATTGGCAATGCCATCGCCCGACCCACTCGACGACCAACTGGGGTCGCTCATACTGTGCGTGAAAAAGCTGAGAAGTATGTACGCCGCCAAGCCGAGCGTAGCAATGAACACGACGCCTGCTAAGGCTGAACTGCTACCGGTCGACTCGGAGGGTTCATTGGTTTTTGCGAGAGCTTTTTTGCTGGGCAAAGCTTATTAACCTACGTCACGTTTTGAAAATAGTACCACACTGGTGGGACATTGAAATAATTTGATTTATCTAATTTTTTCAACATATTAAGCCCAATATATAATCTAGTTTCAACAATAGTATAGCTTGCTAAATAGAATGTTTGCGCTACCCTACCCGCCGTCTTATATATCACCATGGAAAATTTTCCCGATGAGTACATCACAGCACCACCGACTTATTATTCTTGGCTCTGGCCCTGCTGGCTATACCGCCGCTGTTTACGCTGCTAGGGCCAATTTAACACCCGTTGTAATCACTGGCATGCAACAAGGTGGGCAGCTCACAACCACAACCGAGGTTGAGAACTGGCCTGGCGGGCCCGAAGGTTTGCAAGGTCCAGATCTCATGGTGCAAATGCAACAACACGTCGAGCGATATGAAGCGAGCATCGTGTTTGATCACATAGAATCAGTTGATCTATCAACACGTCCCTTTCAGCTCACGGGGTCGCACTCGTACAGCTGTGACTCACTGATCATTGCGACCGGCGCCTCTGCGCAATATTTGGGGCTTGAAAGTGAAACAGCCTTTATGGGCAAAGGCGTGAGTGCCTGTGCAACCTGTGATGGTTTCTTCTATCGCAATAAAGAAGTAGCCGTCATCGGCGGTGGCAATACCGCGGTTGAAGAAGCACTTTATCTCAGCAACCTGTGTAGCAAAGTGCATCTTGTTCACCGTCGAGATCAGCTGCGTGCAGAAAAAGTATTGCAAGAGCGCCTGTTTGCCCGTGAACGCGAGGGTCGCATCTCGATCAACTGGAATCATCAGCTCGATGAAGTGCTCGGGGACGACATGGGAGTCACCGGCATGCGTATCAAATCGACAACCGATGGTGCACTGCGAGACATTGAACTCGCGGGTGTATTTATCGCAATCGGACACAAGCCCAATACTGATATGTTCACGGGCCAACTCACCATGAATGACGGGTATATCAATATCGTCAGTGGAAGCGATGGCAATGCAACTCAGACTTCTATCGAAGGTGTTTTCGCAGCTGGTGACGTCGCTGACCATATCTACCGCCAAGCCATCACATCGGCAGGGTTTGGCTGCATGGCAGCACTTGACGCCGAAAAGTATTTAGACGCGCAAGAATAGACAACTGCTATCTCATGCTCGATGCCTTCCCCCCTACCGAGCATGCGCTTACTGATCCCAATGGACTGCTCGCGGTCGGAGGCGATTTAACGCCACAGCGTTTGCTCCATGCCTATTCTCGCGGGATATTTCCATGGTACGAGCCCGGAGAGCCCATACTGTGGTGGACTCCTAACCCTCGAGCGGTTTTGTTTCCTGAGTGCTTCCGCCGATCACGCTCGTTGAAAAAGCTCATTCGAAGTGATACTTGGTCGGTGGCATTCGACCACGACTTTGAGGGAGTGATCGATGCCTGCGCGGAGCTAACTCCTGAGCGCCTTGAAACCTGGATCAGTGATGAAATGAAAGCAGCGTATCTGCAGCTCCATCAGCTAGGCTTCGCGCATTCCGTGGAAATTTACGTAGAAGGCGAATTGGCAGGCGGGCTCTATGGCGTATTTTTAGGTCGAGTATTCTTCGGGGAGTCAATGTTCAGCCGATGGTCTAACGCTTCAAAACTGGCGCTGCACACCCTATGCGAGATAGGCGCGTCAGGCGGGCTCGACATGATCGACTGCCAGCTACCAAATGATCATTTGAATTCATTAGGTATGCAGTTGATCCAACGAGCGGACTTTGAAAGTATTCTAAAGAAGAGTATCACTGTCGTCGATATAAACGACGACCAAGTGATACGCAGCGACGCGACTGCGTTATCTTCGCTTGACAAAAAATTGCTCGATACGAGCTTGGCACTGGGGAAATGATGTGACAGCCAACCTGAGAGAAATAAAGGTTTTCACGACCTTCCCGCACCGCTGTTCATACCTTGCTGAGCACGAAGCTACGACATTGTTTGTTGACCCCAGACAGCGCATTACATCAGATTTGTATACAGAACTCTCGGTGATGGGGTTCCGGCGGAGTGGCGACCATATCTACCGGCCACATTGCGCCAGCTGCAATGCCTGCACGGCGGCTCGAGTCGCAGCCGATGACTTCAGCCCATCGCGGAGCCAAAAACGTGTCATCAATAGCAATCGAGATCTACGTCTGGAAATCACCGACAATGTCATCGATGACGAGGCCTACGACCTCTATCAACGCTATATCTGCAAGAAACATGCAGAGGGTGACATGTACCCACCAGATCGTGAGCAGTACGAGTCGTTTTTGAATAACAGCTTGGGCTGTACACAGTATTTTCGTTTGTACGATGGCGATCGACTGGTCTGTGTTGCGGTTTCGGATCAGATGCTGGATGGCTTTGCAGCTATCTACACTTTTTATGACCCCGATCTTGAAAAGCGGAGCCTTGGTACCTTCGCCGTTCTGCTTCAGATTGAACACGCGCGACAAACGAATTTGCCGTATGTTTATCTGGGCTACTGGATAGAGGGTTGCCGAAAGATGGAATATAAGACGAGATTCCAACCTCTAGAGATGCTGCTGAATGGCCAATGGCGTCGCGGTGACGAGATCGTGAACGACGACTTACCTAGACGACCAGTGGTAAAACTTCCAGAAACGCCCTAGCGTTCTCGATAGGTAATACGCCCTTTAGTCAGATCGTACGGCGTTACTTCAACACGCACTTTGTCACCCGTCAAAATACGGATGTAATTCTTTCGCATCTTGCCTGAGATGTGCGCTGTAACGACGTGTCCATTTTCGAGCTTTACTCGAAACGTGGTGTTTGGAAGCGTATCAATGATTTCGCCTTCCATTTCGATCTGATCTTCTTTAGCCATTCAACCTACCAATTAACGGGAAACTGGCGCCGCACTCTATAGGAAACTGCAGTCAAGGAAAACCTGAAAATGAATATTCTTATCAGGCAGATACAGGCTCTTCGAGCTCTTGCGTGTCGGCAGACACCAACAAACCATCGCCGTCGGAGTCCACTGTTACGGCGGCCACGCCTCCCTTACTGAGTGCTCCGAATAACACCATGTCGGCCAATGGCTTTTTGATGTGTTCCTGAATAACCCGCTCCATGGGACGTGCACCCATTGTCTTATCATAGCCCTCTTCCACTAGCCACTCACGCGCGGCATCATCAACTTGCAGCTGCACTTGCTTTTCATCGAGCTGTGTTTGCAGCGCCGTTAGGAACTTATCAACAACTGTCAGGATCACCTCCCGATCCAAGGGTTCAAAGGGTACGATTGCGTCTAGTCGATTGCGGAACTCTGGCGTGAACATCTTGTTGATCGCTTCGAGCGCGTCGGTGCTGTTATCCTGCGTGGCAAACCCAATAGCACGCTTGGAAATATTTTCGGCGCCTGCGTTGGTGGTCATGACGAATATGACGTTTCGGAAATCGGCTTTTCTGCCATTATTGTCGGTCAACGTGCCATGATCCATCACCTGAAGTAATAGGTTAAATACCTCGGGATGCGCTTTTTCAATTTCGTCTAGCAACACGACCGAGTGTGGATGCTTCGTCACCGCATCGGTTAACAGACCGCCCTGGTCATAGCCTACATAACCGGGAGGCGCACCGATCAAACGCGATACTGTGTGACGCTCCATGTACTCCGACATATCGAAGCGAAGTAACTCTAATCCCAGCTGCATCGCAAGCTGCTTTGTAACCTCGGTTTTGCCTACACCTGTAGGCCCCGCCAGCAAGAAACTACCAATCGGCTTATCGCCCGAGCGAAGACCCGCTCGAGCGAGCTTAATAGAACTAACTAACTGACTCACCGCTTTATTCTGACCAAAAACAACGAGGGACAGGTTACTCTCAAGCTTTTCAAGGAGTTCCTTATCGTCTCGATTGACGGTTTTTGGAGGAATTCTGGCGATCTTCGCGATGACCGCCTCAATATCGGTCGGACCGACCACTTTCTTACGCTTGCTGACGGGCTGGAGTTGCTGATAGGCACCTGCCTCATCGATGACGTCTATGGCCTTGTCGGGCAAGAACCGGTCAGTAATATAACGTGCGGCCATTTCAGTGGCAGTTCGCAATGCTTTGTCTGTGTAGCGGAGACCGTGATGCTCTTCAAACCGGGATTTCAGACCCTTTAGTATCTTATACGCATCATCGACGGACGGCTCCAAGACGTCGACCTTCTGGAATCGCCGGCTCAGGGCTTTATCTTTATCGAAAATGCCCCGGTATTCCGCGTACGTAGTCGATCCCACGCAGCGGAGCTTGCCTGAGCTCAACAGAGGCTTGAGCAAGTTACTGGCGTCCATGACACCACCAGAGGCAGCACCGGCGCCGATAATCGTATGAATCTCGTCAATGAATAGGATCGAGCCCTCTCTGCGCTTCAAATCGGCTAGCACGCCCTTAAACCGCTTCTCAAAGTCGCCCCGGTACTTGGTACCCGCCAGCAAAGCGCCCAAATCTAAGGAGAAGACCTCAGCAGACTTCAAAGTGTCTGGCACCTGTCCATCGACAATAAGCTTCGCTAGCCCCTCGGCAATCGCTGTTTTGCCCACGCCCGACTCACCGACTAATAGCGGATTGTTTTTCCGCCGTCGCGCCAGAATCTGAGCCACTCGCTCGACCTCGTCGAGCCGGCCGATCAGTGGGTCGATGTGGCCATTCGCTGCCTCTTCATTCAAGTTGGTCGCGAATTTAGTCAGTGGGCTTTCCGCCGCCTCGTCGCCCTCTTCCAGCTCGCTTTCGGCTGAGGAAGGCGCGTCATCGGCGTCTGAATCCTCGCCAGATTTGCTGACGCCGTGAGTGATGTAATTCACGATATCGAGGCGAGAAATATCCTGCGTTTTCAGGAAATACACTGCTTGGCTTTCCTGCTCTGAAAAAATAGCCACAAGGACATTGGCGCCTGAGACCTCGGCTTTACCCGAGCTCTGTACATGAAACACTGCACGTTGCAGCACCCGCTGAAATCCAAGCGTCGGCTGTGTGTCTACTTGGTCATCTCCCGACACCATGGGCGTTGTCGCGTCAATGAATTCGTTTAAATCGCCTCGCAGAGCTTCGATATCCGCTTGGCAGGCATTGAGTACCCGTAAAGCCGCCGAGTCTTCCAGCAAGGCCAGCAACAAGTGCTCTACCGTGATGTATTCGTGGCGTTGGCTGCGCGCCTGCTTGAATGATTCATTAAGTGCTTTCTCAAGCTCTTTACTGAGCACAACTAATCTCCC
>MDTB01178749.1_pt1 | contig 10292 bp, 12 predicted proteins | sample 811161 | NCBI WGS metagenome assembly MDTB01 (sample SAMN05326650, study PRJNA326480) | marine metagenome | isolation source: seawater | place: Mediterranean Sea | collected 2009
CCTTCAAAGAATTTGAGAAACAAAACAATCTTAAAGAAAAAGTATTTGTGGTTGCTGGGGGAGTTGCATCAAATAAAAATATTAGAAAAAAATTAAATGATCTGTGTAATAAAAATAATTATAAAAGTATTTTTCCACCAATAGAACTATGTAGTGATAATGCCGCCATGATAGCAATGGTTGGACTAGAAAAATTTAAAATTAGACAATTTAGCGAATTAAACCACCCTGCAAAACCTCGATGGTCGCTTGATGAGAATGCATCCTTTTTAAAAGGCGCAGGTGTAAAATTTGATTAAATGTTTTATTATTAACTTTTGAATAAATTCATTTATTATAATATCTTATTTATTTAAATATATATTTATGTCCATAAAAAAAGTTTTTTTTTCTAAAAGCTCAAAAAAAATTTTAAATCTCAAAAAAAATTTTTTAGAGAAAAATAACCAATTAACTAAACAGGCTCAAAGATGGAACAAATTTTATAATAAACAACCAATTAGAAAACTTTGTAAAATATGTGGAAAACCACTTTCAAAAAAAATTTTTAAATCCCATTTTGCTAATTATACAATTTGTAAATTTTGTGGACATTTCAATGGATTAAATAAAGATACAAAAAGATTTAATGAATTTCTTTATAAAAAAGACAGCGGCCAAAAATTTTCTAAATTTTATCTTAAAGATTATAAGTCTAGGGTCGAAAATATATCTAAACCGAAATTAGAATTTTTAAAAAAAATTTTAAAAGGAAAAAAAGAAATTCTTGAGTTGGGCTCTGGGGCAGGACATTTTTTAAAGGCATGTGAGTTAAATTCTATTAAAGCAACAGGCTATGACGTTAACCCATCAATGGTAAAACTTGGGGAAAAAATGCTGAAAAAAAATCAGATTAAGAGATTTAACATAGATGATATATACAATATGGTATTAAATTGCGATAAAGAAGTAATTACTATTTTAGGTGTGATTGAGCATTTGGAGTTTCCTAACTTAATATTTGAAAATTTCAAAAAATCAAAAGCCAAGTATATGTTTTTTGCGGTACCAATGATCTCGTTAACTGTGTTTTTAGAACACTCGTTTCAGAACACTTTTCCAAGAGTTCTGGGTGGTGTGCATAATCATCTGTATTCAGAAAAATCTTTAAATTATATTTTAAAAAAAAATAAACTAAAGACCATTGGAGAGTGGTGGTTTGGCTCTGATATGATAGATTTAATGAGAACTTTGTTGATAAATAGTAATCCAATTGAGAAACTAGAATATAAGAAATATTTAGATAACTACTTTATCTCTTTAATCGATGATCTTCAAAGTGTGTTGGATAAAAAAAAACTATGTGGAGATGTTCATATGGTTGTCTCAAATATATAAGTTATAAGGAATTATTTGAAAGATATAATTGTAATACCAGCGAGGGGAAACTCAAAAGGGATAAAGAAAAAGAATTTAGTTACCTTTTGCGGTAAACCTCTTCTATATTGGACTATAACCCAAGCAAAAAAATCAAAGTTGAAAAAAAATATCTATGTCTCTTCGGAGAATAATGAAATATTAAAATTTGCGACTAAAATGGGAGTGGGCACAATAAAAAGACCTTTTAACTTGTCAAAAGATGATTCGTCCTCGGAGTCTGCTATTTTGCATGTGATAAACACTTTAGGATTTGCTGTAAAGAATATTGTATTTCTTCAAGCAACTAGTCCACTAAGAAAACCTAATGACATAAACCAAGCTTTAGAAAAATTTAATAAATCTAAGTCAGACTCTCTTTTTTCATGTCATAAAGCGCAGGATTTTTTTGATGTTTGGGCAATACGAAACAAAAAGTATAAACCATTAATTGTTGATTTTAATAAGAGAAAACCTCGTCAATTATATAAAGAAGAGCAAGTCTGTCAAAATGGGTCGATATATATATTTAAAAATGATATAATCACTAAATTTAATAATCGTTTAGGAGGCAAAATATCAGTTTTTAAGATGGAGGAATGGCAATCGCTTCAGTTAGATGTAATGAGTCAAAAAAAAGTAATGGAATTGATTTTTCTAAAAGAATTAAAAAAATATTATGTTTGACATTGAAAATTATTTTAAAACGAGTTCAAAAGTAATAAGTGAGCTTATTAATCATAAAAAAGAAGTAAATTTAATTGCAAATAAAATCATTGAATGTAAAAAAAATAATAAAAAAATTTTAGTAGGCGGAAATGGTGGCTCTTGTGCTGATGCAGACCACTTTTCAGGAGAGTTACAATGTACTTACAAAAATAGTAAACGCAGTGCTATATCAGCCATTAATATAGGTGGTATGCCAGCTTCTATTACCGCTTGGGCAAATGATTTTGGTTTTGAGACTTATTTTGAAAGACAGGTAAAAGCGCATGGAAATAAAGATGATATTTTATTTTTAATTTCTACTGGTGGAGGGAACTTAGAAAATGGTGCCTCAACTTGTTTAATCAAGGCAGCAATTGAAGCAAAAAAACGGGGTATGTTTTTAATATCTTTAGTAGGAAAATCTGGTGGAGAGCTTAAAAAAAAATCAGACATCTGCATTCATGTAGAAAATAATATCACAGCATTTATTCAAGAAGCTCATATGTCAATTATGCATTGTATATGTGAATTATTGGAAACAGAACTAGATAAATAATTAAATTGATCAATTTAAAAAAATTTAAAAAAAAAATTAATTATTCCTTTGTACAAGGAAGATTATCAAGTGAAGTTGCTGGAAAATTTCAACACTTTCCAATACATAATTGGGAGAAAGAATTTCAATTAGCTAAAAAATTGGGATTTAACTCTGTAGAATGGATAATTACAGATTTTTCCAATCCAATTTTTAATCCTTTGTTTTCTAAAATAATAAAGAAAGTATTAATTAAGAATAAAATAAAGATTTCTTCAATATCCATGGATTTAATTATGGACAATCCATTACACAAAATAAGTAAAATAGAGGCCTTATGGTTAGCAATTAAGATTAAAGAGGCAATTAGTTTTTTTAAGATTAATAGAGTTTCAATACCTATAGAGGAAAGATCCAGATACAACAATAAATTTGAAAAGGTTTTAGCCTTAAAAAATTTACATTTAATTTTTTCTAGATTAAGAAAAAGCTCCAAAGTCTGTATTGAGTCAGATATGTCTCCTAAAAGTTTAGATTCATTATTAAAAATGAAAAAATTTAACAAATTAGGAGTTTTAATAGATCTAGGAAATACCCGTGCACACGGGTTTAATATTGAAGATTATTTTAAATTTTATCCTGAAAAAATTTATAGTATTCATATAAAGTATAGAGAAAAATCTTATGGAAAAACAAAAATTTTAATTAAGAAAAATTTTCATGAGCTAAAGTTTTTAATAAAAAATTTGAAAAAGCTTAAGAATTTAAGTGATATATCATTCCAAACTTACAAAACCAATAAAAATTTTTTTACAGACATTCAAAAATCAATTAAGAATTTTAATAGTTATGTTAAATAAAAAAAATGCTTTGATCACCGGTGGAGCTGGACTTTTGGGACCACAACACGCGCTCGCGTTAAATGAATTAGGATTTAATATAGTATTAATTGATATTAATAAAAAAAATTTATTAAAGACTCATAATAAATTAAAAAGAAAGGTTAAAAAAAATACTCATATCTTAAGTTATCACTGTGATATTTCATCTGAAACACAAGTAAAGAAGATAAGCTTAGAACTTAAAAAAAAAAAGTTATTAATTGATGTTTTGGTAAATAATGCAGAAATAAATCCCAAAATGAAAAAATATAAAAGTTCATTTACAGGTAGAGTTGAAGACTATTCTATAAAAGGTTTAGTAAAAGAACTTGGAGTTGGGATAATTGGAACCTTTATTTGTTCTAAAATATTTGGAGAACACATGAAAATAAAAAAAAAAGGTTCTATTATAAACATCTCATCAGATCTTGGTATCACAGCGCCCGATCAAAGAGTTTATCACTTAAGTGAAAACATCAATAAAGTAAAAAACTTTAAACCAATAGGATACACAATCTCTAAACATGCAATAATTGGTATCACAAAATACTTAGCTACTTATTGGGCTCACAAAAATATTAGATGTAACACATTAGTGCCAGGAGCTGTGTTTAATAATCAACCAAAATTCTTAAAAAAAAATGTAATGAAAAGAATTCCTCTTAATCGATGGGCAAACGTCACAGAGTATAAAAAAGCAATTCAATTCTTGGCAACAGATGACAGTTGTTATATGACTGGTCAGTCTTTAATTATGGATGGTGGTAGAACTGTATGGTAAAAAATGTTAATGTCATAAAATTTAAAAAAACACCTTATATTATTGCAGAAATTGGAATTAACCATAATGGATATTATAATTTAGCTAAAAAAATGATTTTAGAATCTAAAAAAGCAGGCGCTGATGCTGTTAAATTTCAAAAAAGAAATGCAGCTGATCTGGTGAATTCTTTGTCTAAATTGGGGAAATCTACAGGATACTTAAGTAAAAATGAAAAAGATATTAATCATAAATCAAAAAAATTTGGAACATGGGTTTATCCAGATCTAAGACTAGAACTTACTGATAAAAATTATCTAGATTTAAAAAAATATTGCAAAAAATTAAAAATTGATTTCATTGTAACCCCTTGGGACGAAACAAGTGCCAATTCACTCATGAAAATTGGTGTGGATTATTTGAAGATAGCAAGTATTGATGCAAATAATTTTCATTTTTGTGAATTTATTGCAAAAAAAAAACACCCAACAATTATAAGTACAGGAATGTTAACTTACAAAGAAATTGTTAAAACCCAAAGTATATTTAAAAAATATAATACTGCACATATTTTTTTACACTGTACCTCGGCCTATCCAAGTGATGAAAAGGATAAAAATTTAAATTGTATTCCAAAATTAAGATCTCTTCTTAACGAGGATGTTGGATTTTCTGGACATGGAACTGGTATAGCTGGCGCTGCTGGGGCAACAGCTTTGGGTGCGAAAGTTATTGAAAAACACGTAACTTTAAGTAAAAAAATGCTAGGACCAGATCATGCAGCGTCACTTGAGTTTAATACATTTAGTTATTTAGTGGATACCTGTAGAAAAGTTAGTATAAGTTTAGGTTCGTCCGAAAAAAAATTTCTAAATTCAGAGAAAATTTTACATAGTATTTTGTGTAGAAAATTTGTTGTAAGGAAAGATTTGAAAAAGGGTGCCAAACTAAATAGGAATAATATTAAAACAGCTTTAACCTATTCAAAAAATGGGTTGTTACCAAACCAGTATTATAAAATATTAAATAAAAAAGTAAAAAGATCTTTAAAATCTGGCCAAATATTAAAAATATCTGATATCAGAAGATAAATGATAATCTCAAAAACACCTTATAGAATTCCGCTCTCTGGGGGAGGCACTGATATAGATTTTTATTATAAAAAATCTCAAGGACATTTAATGTCAGTAGCGATTGATCAATATGTTTACGTTCTATTAATGCCTAGATTAGTTGATAATAATTATTTAATACAAACTACCAATACACAGTTTGCATATAAATTAGAAAAAGTTGAACATCCTCTAATTAGAGAAACACTTAAGTTCTATAACGTTATCGATAAAATGCACGTTGGCACTTACTCAACTGTACCCACAAGAACTGGATTAGGAACTTCAAGTTCTATGATTATAGGATTAATAAACTGCATTAGAAAATATAAAAATTTAAAACTTTCTAATAAAAAAATAGTAGAAGATGCATATAAAATAGAGAGGAAAATTTGTAAACAACATGGTGGTTGGCAAGATCAAATTGTAAGTCAATATGGAGGAATTTTAGATATTAAAATTTCTAAAAAAGAAAAAATTAATATAAGAAAAATAAATATCTCCAAAAAGATTAAAAAAACCATCCAAAAAAATTTACTTTTGGTCTATACAAAAGAAAAAAGAGACTCATCTGAAGTAATTCTGTCTCAAAAAGAAAGAATTAAAGATGTATTAAAATATTATGATACGATAAAACTACTAAATGAACCTATTTTAAGAGCATTCAAAAGAAATGATATTAAGAGTATAGGCAAAATGTTTAATTATCATTGGAAATTGAAAAAATCTTTGTCAAACAAAATTACAAATAATAATATTAATAAATTTTATAATAACTTAATTTCAAAATACAAAATTTTGGGTGGTAAATTAATAGGAGCCGGTGGTGGGGGATTTTTTTTAATTTGCGTGAATAATAAAAAAAAAACTTGTAAAGTATTCGATAAAGACAACATAAATTATATAAATCTTAATATAGAAAAAAATGGTTCAGAAATTTTTATGTCTTAAACTTTTTTCAATATCTTTAAAAAATATTTATGAATTCTGAGATTAGCAGACACAATAACCTGACCACTTGAAAAGTTATTTTGACCCTGCCAGTCAGTTATGATTGCACCCGAGTTTTTCACTATTAATAAAATCGGAAGTATATCAACTATTTTAAGTCCTGATTCAATTAAGGCATCAAATTTACCTTCAGCTATTGAGCAAAAATTATAAGCATCAACGCCAGAAACCTTAAAAAAACCCTTAAAATTCATTAAATACTGGAAAACTTTTTTTTTCCTCAGGGGGTGAAGAGTATTTATTGCTAATTTCATATTTTTAAGAGTGGCCTTTTTATTTGTTTGTATTTTTTTAAATTTCTTATCTTGAAAAACTAAACTCTTATCTTCGTAAGCTATGTAATATTTATTTAATTCTGGAAAATTGGCCCAACTCAAAATACATTTCCCATCTTTATATAGACCTATCAAGTTGCTCCAAGTGGGTAGTCCCATTATCATACTTTTTGTTCCATCAATTGGGTCTATTACCCAGGTATATCGGGAAGCTATTGTTTTGTTCTTAAATTCCTCACCTATGATATTATGGTAAGGAAAATATTTTAAAATTTTTTTGCGTATTATTCTCTCTGACATTATGTCAAGCTTTGTGACGGGATCTATTTGAAAATCTTTTTTTGTTTTATATCCTATGCTAATCTTTTTTTTAAACAGTGTATGTAATTCCTTTAAAGACTCATTTATTGGCTTATGGAATTTCTTATCTAACATGAATATTTTTAAAGTCCTTTTGCTACAATCCCACCATCTATTATAATTTTTTGACCAGTTATGTATTTTGCAGAACTTGAGGCGAGAAAAAGAATTGTTCCAACTAGTTCCTCTAATTCACCCCACCTTCCAAGCATTGTAAGATTTTCTCTCTGAATTCTTTTATTTTTATTATTTAAACTTTTTTTATTCATATCGGTTTTGAAATATCCCGGTAGGACTGCATTGCAATTTATTTTTGATGCTCCATAGTCCCTAGCAAAAGAACGCGTAAGACCAATCAATGCTGATTTTGATGATATATACGCAGGATTATTAGGAAATCCTAATTCACCACCAATACTGGAAATATTGATTATCGTTCCGCCCTTTTTATTTTTTTTCATTTTTGCCACTGCCATTATTGAAAGTAAATATGCAACAGTTAGATTGATTTGAATTGTCTGATTAAAATATTCAATATTTTTTTTAATTGATTTTACATTTTCTCTTGTGACTCCAGCGTTATTAATTAAAACATCTAGTGATTTAATTTCTTTTGTTATTATATTTATTGTTTTAAGAACTGCATTTGTTTTATTAAAATCGCAATAATAATGTTTATAATTTCTGTGATAGATTATTTTTGTCTTATTCAGTTTTGATGAAATTCCAATTACTTTAGAACCATTTTGTAAGAAACTCTCAGCAATTTTCCTTCCAATACCTCTGCTTGAGCCTGTTACTATAACTGTTTTTGTTTTTAATGAATTAAATTGATCCACTTTTTAAATTTTAAAGCCTGATGATCTGGCATCCTCATAAAATTGTTTTACAGTTTTTAAAGAATATTCTTTTGGACTCATTCCTATCATCTTTAATTTTTGTATATGTGAAATTGGCATTGTAATTATGTCTGTTCCAACTTCTTTTGCAGAAACATAATCATATGTCATCCTTGTACTAGCCCAAAGACTTTGGCATTTACTATTTTCTCTAATTAACTTGTTAATATTTTTCATCTCATTTTTTGCATCTATACCACAATCATACATTCTTCCCACAAAAACTGAAATTATTGTTTCAGTATCTTTAATAGTTTCTAAAATTTCTTTTACTTGATCAATAACAAATATTGCTGTTATGTTTAATTTTACATTTTCATCTAATAAATTTTTAATTACCTCTAAAGTAGATTTGCCATTTGTATAAGTTATTGGAATTTTTACGAACACATTATCACCCAGACTATTCAGTTTTTTACCTTGTACAATCATGCTGTCTTTATCGTCTGCAAAAACTTCTAAAGATACTGGTTTGTTTGAACATTCCTCAAGTATTTTTTTGCTATATTCAATATAATTGCTCGCCCCGTTCTTTTTAAATAAGGAGGGATTAAATGTATAACCATCTATCTGTATCCCTAAATCTAAATTTATCTCATTCAGGTTTGGTCCATCACAAAATAATTTAGTTTTATTTACATTATTTTTCATATAAAAGTTAAGTTTGTATTAGATTTTATCAAATAGACAATATCTTTAATACTTTTATTAAATAAAATAAAAAAGTTTTAATTATGAGCATTGAAAACATTGAAAAACCTAACCATAAAGTTAAAAAACTCAACAAACAAAATTTCAAAGAATACTCAACAGATGGTAAAGTAAGACACTTAACCACTGAAGATGACATAAATGTAAAGCTTGGAAAAATTATAGGTAAGAAATTTATTGATTATAGAAAAACTTGGGATGCTGCAAATAATTTTGAGATTACTACAGATTTTCCATTATTTTTACATTTGGATATGAATCAAGAGTGTAATTACAAATGTCCTCATTGTATTATTGGTACAAAATCTGAAGTCCAAGAATTTTATGAAGGAGATTATTTAAAATTTGATGATTTTAAATATATAGTTGACCAAGGGGCTGAGTATAATTGTCCATCTTTATCACCTCAGGGTAACAATGAGCCTTTTTTAATTAAAAATTTACATGAGTATATTCATTATGCTCACAAAAAAGGTTTCATTGATATTATGTTAAATAATAATGGTTCTGCACTAACGCCAAAAAGAGCACAACAAATATTAGATAGTGGTCTAACTAGATTACGTTTTAGTTTAGATGCTTTATCTGAAAAAACCTACTCAAAGGTAAGAGTTGGAAGTGTACCAATGGACAGAGTAAAAAGAAATATTCAAACCTTTTTAAATCTTAAAGATAAAGGCAATTATAAATTACCCATAGTGGGGGTAAGTTTTTGTAGACTTAAACAAAATGAACATGAAGAAGAAGAGTTTATTGAATATTGGAAAAATAAAGTGGATATAATATCTATTCAACAATTTGTGCCTCCAACCCCAAATAAAGAAAAATATAAAAAATATTATTCAAGTGATCAATATGAAGAAAAAATTAAAGACAAGTTTAATTGTGTTCAACCTTTTCAAAGAATTGTAATTAAAAACCAAAACATTTACCCTTGTTGTGTAAGTTTTAATAAGGATTTAGTATTAGGTTCAATTAGAAATACAAAAATATATGATGCTTGGCACTCTGATAAAATGGAAGAATTAAGAAGAATACATGTATTGGGGGAATATAAAAAAGATAGAACCTGTAAAACCTGTGTAGAATTAATCTATCCACCAAAGAATTAGTTTTTGGATTTATTGTGTTTAAACTTAATAAGATTATATAAATGAAATACTGGCTAATTAAATCAGAGCCAGATGTTTGGTCTATTGATCAACAAAAAAAGGCTAGTAGCAAAGGATCACCTTGGGATGGTGTAAGGAATTATCAAGCCTCTAAAAATTTAAAGAAGATGAAAATTGGCGATAAATGTTTTTTTTATCATTCAAATATTGGAAAAGAAATTGTTGGAATAGTAGAAGTTACCAAGGAACACTACTTAGACAAAACAGATAAATCTGGGCGTTTTGTTGCTGTGACTGTCAAATTTTTAAGGAAACTCAATAAACCAATTACATTAGAAGAAATTAAAAAAAACAAGCAATTAAGCCACTTATCTCTTATTAAACAAAGTAGACTTTCAGTAATGCCCGTTGACTCTAAAAGCTGGAAAATCTTAAACAACATGGGTAAGATTTAGTTTTAAAAAGTATGCCAAAAAAAAAGAAAAAATTTAGAACAAAGAAAAAACCTTCAAAAAAAAGAAAGGTTAGCAAGA
>MDTB01225809.1_pt1 | contig 10292 bp, 12 predicted proteins | sample 811161 | NCBI WGS metagenome assembly MDTB01 (sample SAMN05326650, study PRJNA326480) | marine metagenome | isolation source: seawater | place: Mediterranean Sea | collected 2009
AAAAAATGTTGTACTTATGCCTTCGTTTGTAAATTTAGGTGCATATGTTGATGAGGGTACGATGATTGATACTTGGGCCTCAGTTGGTTCATGTGCGCAAGTTGGGAAAAATTGTCATATCTCTGGTGGAGCTGGAATTGGTGGTGTACTTGAACCACTACAAGCTGGCCCGGTGATCATTGAAGATAATTGTTTCGTTGGTGCTAGGTCTGAAATAGCCGAGGGTGTTTTAGTTGAAGAAGGTGCAGTGATTTCAATGGGGGTTTATATCGGAGCATCGACAAAAATTGTAGATAGGTCGACTGGTGAGATTTCTTTTGGAAAAGTGCCAGCCTACTCTGTGGTGGTTCCAGGTAGTCTGCCAAATAAGTCTAATCCAGATGGTCCTTCTTTATATTGTGCAGTAATTGTAAAGAAAGTTGATTCAAAAACAAGAAGTAAAACATCTATAAACGATCTTTTAAGAGACTAATGCCTAACATAAATGAATTAACGCTAGCTAAAGAGCTTATTAAATTTCCAAGTGTAACGCCTATAGATGCGGGCGCTATTGGATTTTTAGCAAAACAGTTAAAGAGGTTAGGCTTTGATTGTAAAATTTTAGAGTTTAAGGACAAAAATAAAAAAAGTAAGCCGATTAAAAATATTTATGCAAGATTGGGGAAAGAAGGTCCTAATTTGTGTTATGCTGGGCATACGGATGTTGTTCCTCCAGGAAATATCAAAAACTGGACAGTAAATCCCTTTAAACCGACAATTAAAAAAAATCATTTAATTGGTAGAGGCGCTAACGATATGAAAAGCTCTATTGCTTGTTTTATTTCTGCTGTAGAAAAATTTCTAAAAAAAAGAAAAAAATTTAATGGTTCTATAAGTCTTCTAATAACTGGTGACGAAGAAGGGCTTGCGATTAATGGAACGAAAAAGGTAGTGGATTATTTAAAAAAGAAAAAAGAGAAAATAGATTTTTGTATTGTTGGTGAACCAACAAATCCTAACAAACTTGGAGAAATGATAAAAATAGGAAGACGTGGTAGCATTTCAGGCACAATAATTATCTATGGATCGCAAGGACATGTCGCTTACCCTCACCTTTCTAATAACCCTATAAATACATTGGTTAAAATATGTAAAAAACTAAATGAACAAAAATTAGATAAAGGTAACAAAAATTTTCAACCTTCAAATTTAGAATTCACATCTATAAATGTAGATAATAAGGCCTCTAACGTTATTCCAGCAACTGCAAGAGCTCAATTTAATGTAAGATTTAATAATCTTCATACATCAAACAGTTTAAAGAAAAAAATTAATTTAGTAGTCAAAAATTTAAGTAAAAAAAATAAATGTAACTTTAAAATAGATTATCATGTAAGCGGTGAATCTTTTCTTACTAAGCCAAATAAAACTATATATATGGCTAAAAATATTATTAAGAAAATAACAAAAATAACACCAGTATTTTCTACAACTGGTGGTACTTCAGATGCAAGATTTATTAGAAAAATTTCACCTTGCCTCGAATTTGGTTTGGTTAATAAAACAATGCATAAAATAGATGAATGCGTTTCATTAAAAGATTTAAAAAATTTAACTAAAATATATCAAAATATCCTTGAGGATTATTTTAAGTGAAGCCATATAAAATTAAGAGATCTAGAATAGATAATTTAGGTCTTTACGCTGCCAAGGATATAAAAAAAGGCTCAAAGGTAATTGAATATAAAGGAAAAGTAATTACAAGAAAAGAAGCCGAAGAAAACCCAAAGTATGATAATGACAAAGCTATTTATCTTTTTAATTTAAATAAAAGATTCGATCTCGATGGAGATTTTAAATTTAATATAGCGAGGTTAATAAACCACTCTTGTGATCCAAATTGTGAAGTTACTGGTTCGGGGCTAAAAGTATGGGTACATTCAATTAAAGACATAAAAAAAGGTGAAGAGTTTTCTTATGACTACGGGTTTAGTTTCGATGAAGATTTTAAAAATTATCCATGCAGGTGTGGTTCTTTCAATTGCTGTGGCTATATAGTTAGAGAGGGATCGCGATGGAGGATAAAAAAAAAGAGGGAAAGAAATCGTTAATATTTAACATCCACAAGGTATAATCCTTCTGCAGGCGCTGGTGGTGCGCAATTTGCCCTGTTTTTTGATCTCATTGCATTTTTAAAATCAGAAACACTCCATTTACCAGTTGATAAATATTTCAAACTACCAACCATAGATCTGACTTGGGTTTGTAAAAATGATTTTGAAATAAATTTAATATAAATTTTTTCTTTATTTTTTTTGATAACGACAGAATCAATTTTTTTAATTGGAGATTTGGCAGTACATGAAGATGCTCTAAAAGTAGAAAAATCATGAGTGCCTTTGAGAAGTTTACCTCCTTTTTTTAAAATATTCATATTTATTTTTTTTTTTACATGCCAAGCTTTGCCTCTATCAATAGAGAGTAAGCTTGGCCTATTTATTATTAGATATTCGTAAGTTCTCCTTTTAGCATTAAATCTTGCATGGAAGTGAATTTTTTTTGACTCAATTTTAATAATTGATATTAATTTTTTTCTTAAAAAAAAATTCATTGATTCTATAAATTTATTTTTATTTTCAATTTTTTTTTTATATTTAAAGCATGCATACTGGCCAAATGCGTGCACACCTTTGTCGGTTCTGCCAGCGCCGGTTAGTTTTATTTTTGATTTAAAAATTTTTTTTAAAACGTTTTCAATCTCATTTTGTACTGATTTACCATTTTTTTGACTTTGCCATCCAACAAAATTTGATCCGTTATACTCTATCTTTAATAAATAATTAAACATCTTAGCTTAGAGTAATACCAGTTTCTATTTTGTTTCCTCTAAGAAATTCTTGAGTTGTTATTTTTTTTTTTCCTTCTTTTTGAAGTTCTAAAATTTGAATGGCATTTTTAGAACAGGCAATTGTAAAATTTTCATTAAGAATTAAACCTGGATGCCCTTTAATATTTACCTCTTTAGCTTTGATAATCTTAATTCTAGATCCAAAAAAATCAAACCAGGACCCTGGGCTCGGATTTAATGCATTTATTTTGGCAATTATTTTATCAGCATCCTCATTCCAGGTTATCTTTGACTCTTTTTTATTTATTTTTTTTGCGTAAGTTGCTTCATTTTCATTTTGAGGAATAAATTTGGCGTCTCCTGATTTAATCAAATCCAGAGCATCTAATATTAACTTTGCACTCATAGTTGACATTTTTTTACTAATATCTTCATAGTTGCTTTCTTTATTAATTTTAACTTTTGATTTTAATAAGACTGGTCCTGCATCTAATTTTTCAACAATTTTCATAACTGATACACCTGTTTCTTCATCCATATTCATAATCGCTCTCTGAATTGGTGCGGCTCCCCTCCATTTAGGCAGCAAAGAAGTGTGTACATTTAAAAAATGTACCTGATCAAGGTTTAAAAAATCTACTGGCAAAATTTGACCGTACGCTACCACTACAACTACGTCTGGCTTTAATTTTTTTATATGATTTAATTCCTCACTATTTGCCAATGAAATGGGACATCTGATAAGAAGATTAAGTTTTTTAGCGCAATTATATATAGGTGAATTTTGAATTTTTTGACCTCTATCTTTTTTTTTTGCAGGCTGCGTATAAATTTCTAAAATTTTGTTATCAGATTTGTGGATGGCTTCAAGAATTGGAACAGCAAATTCTGGTGTTCCCATAAATAGGATTTTAAAGGACATTTATAGTTAAACGACTATTCTCTCTAAATTTTTTTTTTGTTTAGAAAGTTTTTTAATAATCATGCTTTTTTTTAATTTAGATAGATAATCTATAAACAGTATACCTTCAAGATGATCCATTTCATGTTGTATGCACGTTGCAAGTAATCCTTTTGCCTCTAGAATTTTTTCACTTCCTTGATAATCTAAGTACTTAACTTTACAAGTATCAGGTCTGCTTACTTCAGCAAATTGATTGGGAACAGATAAACATCCTTCTTCGTATGAAGCATCATCTTCCGATTTTTTAATAATTTCAGGATTTACAAAGTACATAGGATCTCTTTTTTCACTGTCTTTACTTAGATCGATAACAATTACTCTTTTAGGAACTCCTATTTGAACTGCTGCAAGTCCTATGCCAGGAGCTGCATACATCGTTTCGCGCATATCATCCATTAAAGACCTAATTTCATCATCCACTTGCTCTACGGGCGTAGACTTCTGTCTTAGGAAAGGATCTGGTTCAGTTAAAATTTTTTTTATCGTCATAACTGAAATATATTCTAATTAAGATCTTAATGGTAGAGCTGAATTTAAAACTTTGTTTCTTATCGTCACTAAATCCATTTTATTCAAAAGATTAGTAACAAAAAATATAGTTTCTGGATCGAGTTGATATGGCTCATCCTCACCTATTATCTCAACAATTTTTAAAGCTAGAAATGCTTTTTGATTATTTTCGATTAATTGAATTAAATTTTTTGGTAAGTCAAATTTTTTTGTAAGTTCATCATATTTAAAATTAGAAGGCAGAGAAAAACCATCTTTTAACAATGCGTCAGCTAAAGCTAGATCTTTTGCTGAAATAAAATATTTTTTATTTTTGATAACTTTTTTAAATATTTTATCGATATCTTTTTGGATTTTCTTTTTGTTTTCTCCCTCTACAAAATATTTTAATATTTTTGATTGATGTAAAATTTTGTCATTGTATTTTATCCTACCTAAAAGTAGCTCCTCATTAGCGATAATTTTTGTACTAGCTGTTTCTTGATATTCTTCTGGTAAATTTTCAATACCCATTTCTTCAATCTTATCGCTTAAAAATTTTGAATAAATTTTTGATAGGTCGGCTTTTTTAAATAATTCCTCAAGCAAAAAGAGATATTCGATTTTTGAACTAGTAGATTCTGATAATAAATATTTTTGAAATATAAGAGCTCTTGCATCACTACCATTTAGAGTTTGATAATTATTTTTCGCGTTTATTAAAATGCTTAAATTAAATGGAATTTGTTTATAAATTTCAAAAATTTTATTTTTATCTAACTGATTATTGTTTGCAGCAATTTCTAATTCTTTTAACTTATTTTTATCTGACACATCTTCGAGCTGAATCAAATTAGCTGCGTTCAAATATTTCCATATTTCAGGTTTAGTTTTATTACTTGGTTCATACTTGAAATCAGCAGTAGTTATGCTTGAAAGGTAAAAATTTAAAAGATTTTTTTCATTTATTTTTTTACTTGTTTTGTCAGTAACGCCAAGAAGAAAATTAATTTTATCATCGTAAAATTCGTTTGATTGTTTTTGTTCACGTAATAAATCCAACAAGAGTTGTGCTTCAGGTTTCTTGTCATTAAATACTAAGCAGTAAATTTTAAATTTTTCAAGATATGAATCTTTGATTTTAGCGTCAATAAAACCAATTTTTTCACATCCTTCTTTTATATTTGCACTTGCAATATTTTTATCAACTAAATACTGAATTGCTTTACTTTTGTTGTCAAATTGATCATTTTGTTTTAAAAAACTTTCTATTAAATCCACTCTGTCGTGTTTTATTAGCCAATTTATTTTTAAATTTACAAACTCCTTTTCGGTCATGCCTTGAGGTGGGTATGAAAATGAAAATAGAATAGCTTCTAAAATTTCATTAGAAGATTTTGAAAGATTTATTTTATTCAACCTTTTTAAGCTTGATCTTAAATCTTCAGCTTTTGTTTTTGACCACATATTTAAACTAAAATTATAATTTGCAGGTTCATAAATACCAAACACTTGCTGTTCTTCAGTTTGAATTTCTGAACCTTCTTGTATTTGTATTTTTTCTAAGGCTTGTATAGTTTGGGACGACTCTAAGTTATTTTTTTTTTTAATATCTATAGGTTCTTTCTTTATATTTTCAGTCGCGACATCTTTTTTGTTTTTCCAAATATCAATTTTTTCTTCACAAAATAAAGGTGAATAAGAAAAAATAATTAATAAGCCAACTATGTAATTAAAGTTTTTTAATTTCATCAGTGACGTCAATTTGATATTTTTTTTCTGGGCTAGGAAAAGTTACTTTTTCTATTAAAAAAATTACAAATATAAAAAATACCATTAATAATATTAATTTAAATAAAGTTTTAATGATTGAACTTCCTATATTAGGTTGTCTATTGTATTTAAGTTGCATACTAAATGGTTTAATTTAAACTCAATAAATAAGACATATTTATGAAAAATCAAAATCAAAAAGGATGCTAAAGTGGGAAAAAACCTTACTTTGACCGGAATGATGGGGGTAGGAAAATCTACCATCGGTAAAAACTTAGCAAAAAAGCTAAAATATAATTTCATTGATGTTGATAAAATAATTGAAGATAAAGAGGGGATATCGATCAATTTAATATTTAAAAATAAAAGCGAGACCTATTTTAGAAAAATTGAGAGCGAAATTACTCTTAAAGAGTTAAAAAAAGAAAACTCTGTAATATCCTTAGGTGGTGGAGCCTTTTTAAATAAATCTATCAGAAAAAATGCAAAAAAATTCTCTGTGAGTTTTTGGTTGGATGTTCCATTAGAGCAATTAGTAAAAAGACTAAAGAAAGGCAGGCAAAGACCCCTTTTATATAAAAAAAACATTACAGAAACGATAAAAAAAATTTATTTTGATAGAAAAAAAATTTATAATGAAGCAGATTATAGAATAAAATGTAATTCTCTTAAATCATTTGAAATAACAAAAAAAATATTAGATTTATATGAAACATCATGAAATAAAATTTAAAAATCAAGACTACAATTACTCAATTTTAATTGGAAAAAACACTCTAAACTCTCTTCCATCTAAATTAAAATCCTTATGTCCAAAAACAAAAAATATAGCGTTAATAATAGATAAAAAAATTCCTCAAAAATTTAGGAAAAATTTGAGTAATAAATTGAAAAGCTACAATCTTTTATTTCTTCCTTTTTTAGCCAGTGAAAAGAATAAATCTATTAATACTGTAAATTACTATTTAAAAATATTGTTATCAAAAAAATTCAATCGATCAGATTTAATCATTGCAATAGGTGGAGGAATTACCGGAGATGTCGCTGGGTTTATTGCAAGTATATTTAAAAGAGGAATTAATTTTATAAATATTCCTACAACATTACTAGCTCAAGTAGACTCTGCAATTGGTGGTAAAACTGGAGTAAACTCAATTCACGGCAAAAATTTGATAGGTTCGTTTTATCAACCAAGGTTAGTTATAAGCGATACAATGTTTTTAAACTCTTTAACAAAAAAGGAAATGATTTGCGGTTATGCAGAAATATTAAAGCATTCGATTATTAAAGATAAAAATTTTTTTAGTTGGTTAGAAAAAAATACAAAATCACTTCTAATTAAAAAAAGTCAACAATTAGTGTATGCAATAAAAAAAAGTTGTGAAATAAAAATGTACTTTGTGGAACGTGATGTTAAAGAAAAAAATTTAAGAATGATTTTAAATTTTGGTCACACTTTTGCTCATGCAATAGAGGTTAAAAATAATTATTCAAAAAAGATTACTCATGGTGAAGCTGTTTTATCAGGAATGATGCTCGCAACCAAATTATCAGTTATGAAAAAAGTATGTTCTACTGGAATATTTTTACGTATAAAAAATATTTATTTAAACAATAGTTTAGATTATACATTCAGAAAATACTCAAAAAAAGACTCGGTGAATAAGTTAATTCCATATCTGAAAAATGACAAAAAAAATAATGATAACAAAATAAATTTTATTCTTCTAAAAAAAATTGGAAAGACGGTTTTGCCTAATAAAAGTAAAATTTCTTTAAATCATTTAAAAAAATTAAATTTAGCTATTTCTTAATAGTTATCTCTAAAGCATGTATCTTTGTTTTTAGGTCCTCGCTTAATATTTTCATAATCATTTTTTGCGCTTTAATTCTTGATAAAGTACTTAAATATGTCGATTTAACTTTAAGATGAAGATGAAACTTTTCAGGGGAAAATGATTTATGCCCTTTATGTTTATAGGAATTGTCAATAATCTCGACATTTTCAATATCAATTTCATTGTTGATTTTTTTTTTTATTTGATCAAAATAATTTTTCATTAATTTTATTTTACTATATAGAACTATCCAATGAAAATAATTTGTGATTGGGACAATTGTAATGAAATCGGGGCGTATAAAGCCCCTGTAGAAAAAGATAATAGTAAAAAATATAGGTTACTCTGTTTAAACCACATAAAAATCTTTAATAAAAACTGGAATTACTTTGAAAATATGAATGATCAAGAAATTGAGTTTTTTATTAAATCTGATTTAACGTGGCATAAATCTACAAAAACTTTTGGATCATCTGAAAATTTCTTCAATATTCTATGGAATAATGCCTTAGATGATAAATTAAACATTTTCAAAAGTTCAAACTTTAGAGACTTCAAAAAAACTAAGGTGTCTCAGCAAGACAAAGATGCCTTACAGGTTATGGAATTGAGTCAAGAGGTAAAATGGGAGCAAATTCATGCAAAATTCAAAGAACTTGTAAAAAAATATCATCCTGATAAAAACCAAGGAAATAAAAAATTTGAAGATAAATTAAAAAAGATTACTTTGGCATATAGCCAGCTTAAAAAAACTTTAGGGAAAAAATGAGCTCAGAACAACTTTTACAAAAAACAGATATCAAATTGTCTGTAAAACAAACTTTTGGTTTTGAGAGTGATATGAAAGTTGGAGCTTTTTCAAAAAAAAATGAATATGTTCCTAAGATAGATCCCGACTATAAATTTGATAAAGATACTACCCTAGCAATTTTAGCTGGTTTTTCTTTTAACAAAAGAGTTTTAATTCAAGGTTACCACGGTACTGGAAAATCAACGCATATAGAGCAAGTAGCTGCAAGACTTAATTGGCCATGTGTTAGAGTTAATTTAGATAGTCACATAAGTCGAATAGACTTAATTGGGAAGGATGCAATTGTATTAAAAGATGGGAAACAAATTACAGAATTTAAGGAAGGCATTTTACCTTGGTCGATTCAAAATCCAGTAGCATTAGTTTTTGATGAATATGATGCTGGAAGACCTGATGTAATGTTTGTAATTCAAAGAGTCTTGGAAAGTGAGGGAAACTTTACGTTATTAGATAAAAATAAAGTTTTGCAACAACATGATTTATTTAGGATTTTCGCAACAACAAATACTGTAGGTTTAGGAGACACGACTGGTTTATACCATGGTACTCAACAAATTAACCAAGGTCAGATGGATAGATGGAATATTGTCTCAACATTAAATTATTTACCATTCGAAAAAGAATTAGAAATAGTTTTAGCAAAAAATAAAAATTTTAATAATAAAGAAGGAAAAGAACTTTTATCAAATATGATTAAAGTTGCAGATCTGACTAGAAAAGGTTTTATTAATGGTGACATCTCTACTGTCATGAGTCCTCGAACAGTTTTACATTGGGCAGAAAATACAAGTATATTTAAAGATCAAGGTTATGCTTTTAGAGTTACATTTTTAAATAAATGTGATGATTTAGAGAAAAAAATCATTTCTGAGTACTACCAGAGATGTTTTGGTGAAGACTTGCCTGAGTCTTCTATTAATATCACTTTGTAAAGTGGAAAATAAGAAAGAAAAAATAGCTGATTTTAAAACTGCAATAAGTTCTACGATTAGATCGCTATCTAATTCAGAAAAAGTTGAAGTTTCTTTTGGTAACGATAGCTCCAAATCTGGAAAAAATTCAATTAGACTGCCAGAATTAAGTCCTATCAATAATAAGCTAAATTATAATCAAATTAGAGCAATAGCAGATTCAAAATCCTTGAGACATAGATACTCTGATCCAAAAACATTTAAACAGTTTGAGCCGGAAGGAAATATATCTAAACAGTTGTACAAAATTTCAGAAAAAATTAGATGTGAGAAAATTGGAACTAGCTATTTCAAAGGAGTAAAAAATAATATCGAAACTTTTTACCAAGAGAGGGTAAATGGCTTAGATCTCAAAAGTAGTGAGGATAAAATTGTTGAGTCTTTCGAAAATTATTTAAGAACAAAATTCCTTGATTTTGAAAATAATAGCCAAATTGATAAAAAATTAAAATCTTACAAAAAAGATTTAAATGAGAAATTTAAAGATAAGATCGGTCAACTAAGTAAATTTACCTTAGATCAAGAAAAATTTAATTCTCTTATTTCTGAGCTTATTGCAGATATGAATCTTGATGAAAATCTAGATGAAGAAGAAAAAAAAGATGATGAAAAAAATAAC
>MDTB01238194.1_pt1 | contig 10292 bp, 5 predicted proteins | sample 811161 | NCBI WGS metagenome assembly MDTB01 (sample SAMN05326650, study PRJNA326480) | marine metagenome | isolation source: seawater | place: Mediterranean Sea | collected 2009
ATTGTTGCTAAAGCGCAAGAGCTTGAAATGCCAGCGCTGGCAATTACCGATCAAATGAACTTTTGTGGTTTAGTGCGTTTTTATGGCGCAACCCACAGTGCCGGTATTAAACCCATAGTGGGAGCCGATTTTTGGTTGCGCAGCCCAGAGTTTCCAGATGAGCCAAGCCGTATTACGTTGCTAGCTAAAAACAACGACGGTTATAAAAATATTACCTTATTAATATCCGAAGCTTACCAACGCGGGCATATATTTCATCGCCCGGTGATTGACCGAGAATGGCTAGTTAAGCACAAAGAAGGGCTTATTATTCTCTCAGGCGCAAAAGATGGTGATTTAGGTAAAGCGTTATTAAAAAATAACCCAGGCGTTATTGAATCTGTAGTGAGCTTTTATAAGCAGCATTTTAGCGATCATTACTATTTAGAGCTTATTCGCACCGACCGCCCGCTTGAAGAAGACTACCTGCATATGGCGGTAGAGCTTGCAGCTAAAGAGCAACTGCCCGTTGTTGCCACAAACGAAGTGGTTTTTTTAAAGCCCGAAAACTTTGAAGCGCACGAAATTCGTGTGGCTATTTTTGACGGTTATACCCTTGATGATAAACGCCGCCCTAAACGATTCTCACAAGAGCAATACCTAAAAACGCCTGAGCAAATGGCAGAGCTATTTAGCGATATTCCTGAAGCGCTGCAAAATACGGTAGAAATAGCCAAACGCTGTAACGTAACGGTGCAACTAGGCACTTACTTTTTGCCTGATTACCCAACAGGCTCGTTAAAAATTGAAGACTTTTTAGTTAAGGTTTCAGAAGATGGCCTTGAAGAGCGCCTGCAGTTTTTATTCCCCGATGAACAAGAGCGACAAGAAAAACGAGGCGAATACGACGAGCGCTTAAAAGTAGAGCTTGGTGTAATTAACCAAATGGGTTTTCCAGGCTACTTCTTAATCGTAATGGAGTTTATTCAGTGGAGTAAAGATAACAATATTCCAGTGGGGCCAGGGCGTGGTTCGGGTGCGGGTTCATTAGTGGCGTATGCCCTAAAAATTACCGACCTTGATCCGCTTGAATTTGACCTACTTTTTGAGCGATTTCTAAACCCTGAACGTGTATCAATGCCCGATTTCGATGTCGATTTTTGTATGGACAGGCGTGATGAGGTAATTGACCATGTATCGGCATTGTATGGGCGGGACGCGGTATCACAAATTATTACCTTTGGTACCATGGCTGCAAAAGCGGTAATACGCGATGTAGGGCGTGTACTTGGCCACCCTTATGGTTTTGTTGAGCGAATTTCTAAGCTGATCCCAGGGGATCCCGGCATGACGCTTGCCAAAGCGTTTGAGGTAGAGCCGCGTTTACAAGAAGCCTACGATGGCGACTCAGAGGTAAAAGATTTAATCGATATGTGTCGCATCCTAGAAGGGTGTACACGTAATGCCGGTAAACACGCCGGTGGTGTTGTAATATCGCCGACGACCATTACCGACTTTGCTGCACTTTATTGCGATGACGAAGGTAAGTTTCCGGTAACACAGTTTGATAAAAACGACGTAGAAACCGCAGGCCTTGTTAAGTTCGATTTCTTGGGCTTACGTACCTTGACCATTTTGCAATGGGCTGTGGATATGACCAACGAGCGCATGAAGCGCGAAGGCAAAGCGCCCGTTGATATAAATACCATTCCACTGGATGATAAAAAAAGTATAGAGCTATTACTGCGCGCCGAAACAACCGCGGTATTCCAGCTAGAATCGCGCGGCATGAAAGACCTAGTACGCCGATTAAAGCCCGATTGCTTTGAAGATATGATTGCATTGGTAGCCTTGTTCCGCCCAGGCCCACTGCAATCAGGCATGGTAGATAACTTCATCGACCGTAAGCTTGGCCGAGAAGAAATTTCATACCCAGATGCTCAATACCAACACGAAAGCTTAAAGCCCATACTTGAGCCTACTTACGGCATTATTTTGTATCAAGAACAAGTAATGCAAATTGCCCAAGTACTAGCAGGCTATACGCTTGGTGGCGCCGACATGCTACGTCGTGCAATGGGTAAGAAAAAACCCGAAGAAATGGCCAAGCAGCGTTCAACCTTTGAAGAAGGTGCACGCAATAATGGTATAGACGGCGAACTGGCGATTAAAATTTTCGACCTGGTAGAAAAATTCGCAGGTTATGGTTTTAATAAATCTCACTCGGCAGCGTATGCACTGGTTTCGTACCAAACGCTGTGGATGAAAACGCACCATCCGGCAGAGTTTATGGCTGCGGTAATGTCGGCCGATATGGATAACACCGACAAAATAGTTATCTTGGTGGATGAATGTGAAAACATGAAGCTCACCTTATTACCGCCTGATGTAAACGCCGGAGAATTTAAGTTTACGGTAAACCTGCAAGGTGAAATTGTTTACGGTATTGGTGCTATTAAAGGCGTAGGTGAAGCGCCGGTAGAGGCCATTTTAGAAGCGCGCGCAAAAGGCGGCCCATTTAAAGATTTATTTGATTTTTGTGCCCGTGTAGATTTAAAACGCTTAAATAAACGTGTGACCGAAAAATTAATTTACGCCGGTGCACTTGATCAACTCGGGCCAGAGAAAACCCAAGCAGGGCGTGCAACATTACTGGCAAGTTTAAAAGATGCCATGCGCGCTGCCGATCAGCACAACAAAGCTGAGCAACTTGGGCAAAGCGATTTATTTGGCTTACTGGCCATCGAGCCTGAGGAAGTTGAGCAAGCCTTTATTAAAGCCACACCGCTTACTGATAACCAATGGCTTGATGGCGAAAAAGACACGCTAGGCCTTTATTTAACAGGGCATCCGATAAATCAGTATCGCCGTGAACTTAGACATTACACCAGCGGCAAGCTGGTGGATTTACAGCCAACAAATCGTGATGTACTCTCTACGGCGGCGGGTTTAGTTATTTCAGCGCGGACCTTAATTAATAAAAAAGGAAATCGTTGGGGCTTAATAACTTTAGATGACAAGAGCGCCCGTATTGATGTACGCTTGTTTCCTGAACAGTTCGAAATGTACCAAGAAATGCTTCAAGTAAACAATATCTTGGTAATATCTGGACAGGTCAGCTTTGATAACTTCTCCGGTGGCATTACAATGACCGCCAGAGAAATAAACACCATTGCTCAAGCGCGTGAAAAACGCATTAAAGCGATTAAAATGACGCTGAACATGGTGCAAATCGAGGCAGGTTTCTTCGATAAATTACAAAAAGTACTCGAACCTTATAAAATGGGAACGTGTCCGATCAAGGTTTATTACCAGCGCCCCGATGCGTTGGCTCAATTAACCCTAGGGATCGAATGGTGTGTTACGCCGAGCGACGACTTAATTCATAAGTTATCACTCATGGCGGCACAAGATGTAGAACTAGAATTTAACTGATTAGGTAGTTTAGAGCATGAGCCTCAATTATCTTGATTTTGAGCTTCCGATTGCAGAATTAGAAGCAAAAATTGAAGAATTACAAAGCATAAGCCGCGCTGGCGAATTAGACCTTGAGTTAGAAGAGGAAGTCAGCAAATTAAAAGAAAAAAGCGCTAAGCAAAAAGAGGAAATATTCTCAAATTTAGGCGCTTGGCAAGTATCGCAGTTAGCGCGTCATCCGTTGCGTCCTTACACTCGAGATTATATCGAGCGCATTTTCACGGAATTTGACGAGTTTGCAGGCGATCGTACTTTTGCTAACGATCCGGCTATTTTAGGCGGTGTTGCACGTTTAGATGGCGAACCAGTAATGGTGATTGGTCAGCAAAAAGGGCGCGATACAGCTGAAAAAATTAAACGTAACTTTGGTATGCCAAAACCAGAAGGCTACCGCAAAGCGCTACGTTTAATGGAAATGGCCGAGCGTTTTAAAATGCCAATTATGACCTTTATCGACACCCCAGGGGCATACCCAGGTGTGGGCGCTGAAGAGCGCGGTCAGTCTGAGGCAATTGCACGTAACCTAAAAGTAATGGCGGCACTTAAAGTACCCACAATTTGTACGGTTATTGGCGAAGGCGGCTCTGGTGGTGCATTAGCTATTGGTGTTGGCGACAGAGTTAACATGTTGCAATACAGCACGTACTCAGTAATTTCGCCAGAAGGCTGTGCTTCAATTTTATGGAAAAGCGCCGATAAAGCACCACTTGCCGCAGAGGCAATGGGTGTAACTGCAGAGCGTGTTAAAGAGCTCGATTTAATTAATAACTTAGTTGAAGAGCCTTTAGGCGGCGCACACCGCAATTACGATGCAATGGCACGTAACTTAAAAACACGTTTAAAACGTGACCTTGCTGACTTACAAGCGCTATCGATTGAAGACATGCTAGATCAACGCTACAAACGTTTAATGTCGTTTGGTTACTGCTAATTAGCTAACCAACACATTTATTGTTAAAAAAGGCCGCTTATGCGGCTTTTTTGTTTTAAAATACTGCAAACATTAAATTTATAGCGTATCCATGCAAGCATCACCTATTTATCAGCACGTTAAACACGCCCTTGAGCACTTTTTTAAGCACCAGCAGTATAACTTTACGGTGGCGCTTTCGGGTGGCGTGGATTCGGTGGTATTGCTTCATGTAATGCACTTATTAAAACAAGCGCAACCAAAGCTAAACGTAAACGCGATTTATGTTAATCATGGTTTAAGCCAATACGCGAATGACTGGCAGCGCTTTTGCCTAAACTTGTGCGCTGAGCTAAATGTACCGTTTAATGCCGCGCAGGTAACAATAAACCCGCAAACACGAACAAGCCTTGAAGCGCAGGCACGTGAGGCGCGTTACAAAGCACTTGATGAGCTAAGCCCCGCGGGCAGTGTTATTTTGCTGGGTCAGCATTTAAACGATCAAATAGAAACGTTTTTACTGCGGTTAAAGCGCGGATCTGGCTTAAAAGGGTTAGGCGCAATGCAAAAAATGCGTGAACTACAAAGCGGGCGAATATGCTACAGACCGCTTTTAAACATAACGCGCAGTGATATAGAGCACTTTGCCACAGAGTTTAATATTACGCACATAACTGATGACTCAAATACCGATGAGCGTTTTGATCGTAACTTTTTACGTGCGCGTGTAGTGCCTTTACTTGCAAAGCGTTTTAAAGGTTTTGAACACTGTGCTGGGCGCAGCATTGAGTTACTACAGCAACAACAAGCGCTACTTGATGAGTACACTGAACTTGATTTAAAACAAAGCATAAATGCCCATCAAGCACTGAGCGTTAGCCAACTAACCACCTACAGCGACGTGCGCATAACCAATGTGGTTCGTGCATGGCTTAGCTTATTTACCCAAGTAATGCCCTCTCAAAAGCAGCTTTTGCAAATAATTAACCAAGCCATAAATGCGCAGGCTGATGCGCAAATGCAGGTTGATTTAAGCGAGGGGCAAATACGACGCCATCAAGGGCGTTTGTATTTTGTTACACCACACACGCTGTTAACCGATGAAGCGCTAACGAGCAATGAGCTTGCGCTTAATGATGGGCGTGTATTAATAAAGCAACAAGGTAAAGGCCTACGTGCCCCACTGCCAAACGAGCAAGTCACCGTGCGCTTTAATTGTAATAGTGCGCGTATAAAGCCGTTAAAAAAGCCAGGCAGCAATACGCTTAAACACTGGTTTAAAGATGCAAAAGTAGCCCCGTGGTTAAGGGAGCGCGTGCCTTTAATATTTTATAACGACGAGCTTGTGCAAGTTGTTGGTTATTTTGTAAGTGAAAAACACCAAGACGAAAACGGCATTTTTTGGGAGTGTAAATAAATGAAAGATCAGCCACATGTAGGCTTATCGCTAGTTAGCAAAGCGCCAATGGGTATGTTAATAACAGCGTTAGTAGCTGTTATAGCCAATGTATTACTAGAGCTTAATATTATTACATTAGGTTATGCCGTTGTGGGCGGGGTGATATCGGCGGTATTACTGCTTGCCTACTGGTTAGGTAAAGGCGGGTTATTTTTTATTTTAGGCGTAAGTTTACCATTGGTTTTAGTGTTATTTACCCCGCTTGCAAGCATAACAGCATTGCTTAATTTAGTGAGCGGCTTCTTTTTTGGCTTTTGTGCAGCCTTGTTTGTTTATAAATTACTGGCTAATAAATAATTAATTTGTAATAAAAAAGCTTAGCGGGGGAAGCTAAGCTTTTATAAATAATACAGTTATATAAATACTAATATGCTTTTGCGCAGTTGCGCCCAGAGGCTTTTGCCTTATATAAGCCTTTATCGGCTCTAGCAAATATTGCTGTTTCGCAATCTTGGCTATTGGCTAGGGTAAAGCCAATGCTGGTGGTTACTTTGTATTTAGACATTAAACTTGAGCTTCTGACTAAGTGCATAATGCGCTCAGCAACCACTTTGTTTGTTGTAAACTCCGGGTCTTCAATAATCAGCGAAAACTCATCGCCACCAAATCTAAACACGGAGTCGGTGCCGCGTATACTGCTGCAAAGTACCTGCGAAAACTCTTTTAAAACATCGTCACCTACTTTATGACCATAGTTGTCGTTTACTTGCTTAAAGTTATCTAAATCAAGCAGCATTAAACTAAAAGGGCGCTGGTAACGGCGGCAGTTTTCGAGCTTTTGCGATAACATGTCATTAAATTGGCTACGATTATTTAACCCAGTGAGCGCATCTTTTGTGGCAAGTTTTAACACTCGGCTGTACATCATTGCGTTACGCAGTGGGTACACAAGGGCGCTGTGCAAGGCACGTAATTTGTTTTCAATCGCTTTACTAATAGGGTATTGGCTAAAGTAAATTAGCTGTCCTAAGTGCTCGCGACCAATAGCTAAATCGTAAGAATACGGGCTAGTGCTTGTGTTGCTATCTGAGGTTTGTGCAGTGCCGAGCGTTGATTGAAACTGCAGCCCTGAAAAGTTAAGTAGCTGTTTGGCAAATTTTGCATAAATAGCCAACACATCTTCTATTACTAGGCTTGTTTGTAGCTCGGTAACTAAATCGTGCGTTGCCGCTGTTTCGTTTGTGTGTGTTTGCTCTGCCGAAAACGGCAAAAAATCGCCGCGCCCAGACACGCGTTGTGTCAAAATATGGACATTTTCCATTAAAATCTTCCCCCAGGGTGTTACTTTGCAATAACTAAGCTATTTTTATGCCATATTTTAAAATTGCTTGATAAACATATGGTTGCTATATTTAAAGTTCATTCCGTAGTTTAATTGACGCTGGAGGCCGAATTTGCAAAGTATAAACGCTCAAATTTTTGGCTTGTTAGTGGCGGCGGTGCTTTTTGTATGGTTTTTTAAGCGCATTGGTTTGCCGCCTATTTTGGCGTATTTAGCAACAGGCGTTTTAGCGGGCAGCCATGGCATTGGTTGGCTTGCGCAATCTCACGAAATAGAGTTTATTGCTGAGCTGGGCATCGTATTTTTACTGTTTAGTTTAGGGCTCGAGTTTTCTATATCGCGGCTAATGGCCATGCGCAATATTGTGTTTGGACTGGGCTCGTTACAAGTTGGTGTTACCAGCTTGCTCTTCATTATTATTTTATATTGCTTAAATTTTAGCTTACTCACTAGTTTTACCATTGGCACAATTATGGCGCTTTCTTCAACCGCGGTAGTGGTTAAGCTATTAAAAGAAACTGGCGAACTAAACCAGCGCCGTGGGCAGCTGGCGGTGGGCGTATTACTGTTTCAAGATATTGCCGTTGTGCCCCTACTTATTATTTTGCCATTGTTTGCCTCAAGCGATTCGCAAAGTATTAGTTGGGCGCTGGCATTTGCGCTTACAAAAGGCGCGTTTGTGTGCTTATTACTGTGGGCGATTGGTAAATGGGTGCTGCCTAAAGTATTTAAAGAAATAGCGCAGGTACGAACCGATGAGCTGTTTGTGCTTACCACAATTTTGGTGGCGTTATTTGCCGGCTTTTTAACTTACATGTTTGGTTTATCAATGGCCCTTGGGGCATTTTTAGCCGGCATGATGCTAGGAGAGAGCCATTACCGCCATCAACTAGAGGCTGATATTAGGCCATTTCGCGATATTTTAATGGGGCTGTTTTTTGTAACTGTGGGGATGCAGCTCGATATTTTATTTGTGCTTTCGCATGGTTTTGTGATTATTGGTGCTTTATTTGGCTTGTTAATATTAAAAATTACCGTGCTGGCATTAAGTGCCAGATTAATGCATGAGCGCAATCAAGACTCGCTAGCCTGCGGCGTTATGCTGTGGCAAATGGGAGAATTTGGGTTTGTGCTTATTGCTTTGGCAAGTCAGCATGCGTTGCTCAATTCAGAGCAAGCCTCGTTTTTAATTGCCTTAGGGGTGCTTTCGATGGCGCTAACCCCGTTTTTAATTGATAAAACCCCACTAATTTTAAAGCAATTAGGTATTTTAGATCACCCCAGTATGGCGAGGGAGAGCGAGCCTAAAAGTAGCACCTTATATAACGATCACGTGGTTATTTGTGGCTTTTCACGCGTAGGACAAACTATAGCGCGATTTTTAAAACCCGAAGCCATAGATTACGTTGCCATAGAAAGTAACCCTATTTTAGTACAAGAGGGCAAAGCCGCAGGTGAGCCAGTAATATTTGGCTATGTAAAACAAAAAGATATTTTAAAGTGCGCAGGGGTAGAGCGAGCACGCCTAGTGATTATTACCTTTACAGAGCTTGAGCATGCCCACGTGGTAATAGACGCCATAAAGCAGCTTGCACCCAACGTTAAAATACTAATAAGAACCCGCGACGACAGCCAATTAAACAACTTAAAAGAGTTGGGGGTTACTGAGGTGGTGCCTGAGTCGTTAGAGGCAAGCTTAATGTTGGTTTCGCATGTGTTGTCGATGTCGGGTGTACCGATGACACGTATTGTGCGCCGTGTTAGTAAAGAGCGCCGTAATCGCTACCCGCTTATGCAAAGTTTTTACGCCGGTTACTTTAAAGATAACGAAGAAACCTCCTCTGAGCGCTTAGAATATCTACACGTAGTCGCGTTGCCAGATCAAGCCTATGCGGTGGATAAAACAATAGACGAGCTTAACTTATCTAAACGCCGCGTGACTGTAAAAGCTTTGCGCCGAGAGGGGCAAGAAATAGACGACCCATCAACCAGCACCACATTGTGCGCAAACGATGTATTGGTATTGCAAGGTAAGCCTAGGCGGGTAGAGCGAGTAGAGCATTACCTACTCGATGGGCTTGAATAAAAAGCATTTTTTTACTGACATAGATGCAAGTTATTAAAATAACACAGGTAGTTGTCCAGCTCAGTTGGTTTTAAAGCTTGCTCTGCGATTAAATAGCCCATAGAACAAGTTTTAATTAGCAAAGGCCAACATTAGTTAATCGAGCTCTAAAAATTGGCGTATTTCGGGTAGTTTTTTCATGCCATCTTCATAGCCAATTTGAATTAGGTGCTGAGTGTAGCGTTTTTCAAACAATAAATAGCTGGTTAAACTCGATTGCGAATGTTTTTTTACCCCAATTGTGCGCAGCAGCAACTTAATTGCCCACGGCATATCGCTGTAGTATTGCGCGGCAATATCGTTAAAGTTTTTTGATGGATTAATAATACACGTCTCTATTTGTTTCAGCTCTTGATGTTTGTCGCGCGCCGGAAGCAGCCCTAAAGTGCGATTTACACGCTCAAGGCGCTCAAGGTCGGCTTGCATGGTGTCGCTAAATACACTATCGAGTAAATGCCCAGCAACCGCAGAAAGCCCAGGGTAGTGGGGCGAGTAACCCGCCGGATGCGACTCTTTTGGTTGGTCTACCCCTATAATAAATATTTTTTCGGCGCCTAAATGAATAGACGGGCTAAGCGGTGAAAGCTGGTGAATGGAGCCATCGCCAAAATAGTGGTTAAATACATTAACACTTGGAAACACCATAGGAATGGCGCTTGATGCCATTAAATGCTCAACGTTAATGCGCATAGGGCGGCCTTCGCGTTTGGCGCGTTGCCAAGGTGTTTGTGTGTTTGACTGAAAAAAAGCAACAGAGTCACCGGTTGTATAGCTTGAAGCGGTAATTGAAATCGCTTCTAAATAATTACGGTGTAAATTACGCTCAATGCGGTGCAGGTCTAAAATTTCGTTTAATAAACCGCGCAAAGGGCGGTTATTTAGCAAACTGCCTGGTGGGTGGTTTATGTGTTCAGACTGAAAACTGGTTAAAATATTACGCGCAATATGGCCAAACACACTTAAAAAGTCGCTTTTGTAAACCATAGATGTTGAAAAGTTTTTCCAAACAGACTCAAGTTTACGCACGGCCAAATGTGCACACGAGGCATAACAGGCCAAA
>MDTB01002630.1_pt1 | contig 10291 bp, 12 predicted proteins | sample 811161 | NCBI WGS metagenome assembly MDTB01 (sample SAMN05326650, study PRJNA326480) | marine metagenome | isolation source: seawater | place: Mediterranean Sea | collected 2009
GCAATTGTCATTGAGGAGCATTGTGTCCCGAGTTTTAAGCCGTCTAAAATTTTCATTGATAAGATCAAGAGAAACGTAACGCCTGCGTAAAAGGAAAGCTGGTAGCAGATGAATAAGTATCTTATTTCACTAACAATTGCAGGGATGGCAGCCGTCTTTTTAGTCTATCAACTTCCGCGTACAGCAGTGAAAAATGAGGGTGAAAGTAGTGGAGAATTACATTCTTTTAATATGTCCAATGAAGACGCGGCTGCAATAACTTCACTGAAGAATTTTACGAAAGGGGAAATATCGGAAAATTACATTAGCTTTGCAGACTCTTTAGCGAGATACTATTTAAAGTATGGGTTTTTGGATAGTGCCAAAAATGTTACTACAAAATTCTTGCAGAGAGACAGTTCTTTGCAAACGCAGAAAAAAGCGGCAGCATTATTATATGCCTCATACGAGCGTGCCTCTAACATGAAAGAAGCAGCCGTTTATGCCCTAGAGGCACGAAAAGTTTTGACTTTGATCACTCAAAGAGAGGTAGATAATTTATCCGCCAAGACAAAGTTAGCCATGACCCTAGTGACAACGGAAAACCCTATGTCAGGGATTATGCTGTTGAGGGAAGTGTTAGAAAAAGACCCAGAGAACAGAGAAGCCATTTTAAGCTTAGGTCTTTTGTCCATTCAATCAGGACAATATGAGCGAGGCGTTGAAAGGTTTGAAAAGTTGATTGCGTTGAAAGAAGATGATTATGAGGCGATGTTATACATGGGTGTTTGTATGTTAGAGATTAACAAACCTGAGGTATCATCGGAATTATTTACAAGAATTGTAGCTGCAGAAGATGCTGATCCAGCTTTAAAGTCTGCAGCTGCAGAATATTTAGACAATTAATAACACTTAAATTAAAAGAATATGCCTTGCGGTAAAAAAAGGAAAAGACATAAAATCTCTACACACAAGAGAAAGAAAAGGTTAAGAAAAAATAGACATAAAAAGAAGTAGACATAAAAAGAAGTAGACATAAAAAGAAGTAGACATTTAATCTGAAAAATTGTGAGTAATGAATTAGTAATAAATTCAACTCAAAACGGATGTCGAATAGCTCTTTTAAATGATAGAAAATTGATTGAATTTCACCAAGAAAACGGTGGAAACCAATTCAATGTTGGAGATATTTACTTAGGTACGGTACGAAAAGTGGTTCAAGGTCTCAATGCAGGTTTCATTGATATCGGTTATGAAAAAGACGCCTTTCTACATTACCTCGACTTAGGACCACAAATCCAGTCACTGAATAAATTTACGCAGCTGATTCAAAGTAAAAAAGAGTTCAGCACCAAGCTCACTGGGTTCAGAAATGAGGCCGATATTGATAAGTTTGGTAAAATAGGACAGGTTCTAACAAAGAACCAAAAAATCCTTGTTCAGGTTGTAAAGGAACCCATATCAACAAAGGGCCCGAGATTATCGTGCGAGTTGTCAATAGCAGGACGCTATTTAGTTTTAGTACCATTTTCGAATGCAGTTAATGTATCAAAGAAAATTGGGAATTCGAATGAAAGGAATCGCTTGGCGCGTCTAATCAGTTCAATCAAGCCAGAAAATTTTGGAGTGATCATCCGTACCGTAGCTACGGGAAAAGATGTTAAAGAGCTTGATACAGATCTTCAAAACTTGGTGCAAATTTGGCAAAGAGGAATTGAAAAACTCAAGAAATCTAAACCCAAGGATAAAATCATCGGAGAGGTAAGTCGGACGAATTCTATTGTTAGAGATGTACTTAATGAGACGTTTGATAGCATTACCATTGATAACAAAGACTTATTTGAAGAGATCAAAAGTTACATCAAGACCATTGCTCCAGATAAAGAGAAGCTGTTACGTCTGCATCAATCAAAAGCCAAAATTTTTGAAATTTTTGGTGTTGAGAAACAGTTAAAAACTTCATTTGGAAAATCCGTCACTGTAGCTGATGGTGGTTATTTGATCATTGAGCACACCGAAGCATTGCATGTTATTGATGTGAACAGCGGGAATAAATCTAATCGCGAGGAAGACCAAGAAACTACTGCGTTGACAGTTAATGTTGAAGCGGCTAAAGAAATCGCTCGTCAGTTGCGATTACGTGATATGGGTGGAATCATTGTCGTGGATTTTATAGATATGCGCAAAATTGAAAACAAACGTAAAGTCTATTCAACGATGATTGAGGCGATGCAAGGGGATCGTTCGAAGCATACCATTTTACCCTTGTCAAAGTTTGGTTTATTACAAATTACGCGACAAAGGGTAAGACCAGAAGTAAGTATCATTACCAAAGAACAATGCCCTTCTTGTGCGGGTACAGGGAAGATAACAGCATCCATTTTGATTGCAGATCAAATTGAGGAGACCTTGATGCATTTGTTTAAGAAGCAGAACGAGAAAAAGGTGACCTTGGTGGTACATCCCTACTTGAGTGCTTACTTTACCGAGGGGATCATTTCTCGACGCAATAGATGGTTTTTAAGATTGTTAAAATGGGTCAATGTCATTTCAGATTCGTCTTTGGCACTGAATGAGTATCAATTTCTAAATTCCAACGGTAATGCCATTCAGACTTAGAATTTCATACCAACATCAATACTGACAATTTGATTTCTAATGACGAGGGGATATTCGGGATTGGTTTGATTAATGATGTTAATCAGCCCTTTTTGCAGGCTGATACTGGAAAAAAACAGGGTGTTTATTCCTAATCGATATTCTATGCCTGTGCCTATGATTGCTGCAGTATCGAAAAAGTTAAATTTCGAGATGAATTCATAATCTTCGTTCAAGGCTTGTTCGAAAATTTTGAATTCAAGGATTAAGCCAACTTGAAAAAACAAACTAATGTCTAGAGCGATTTCATTGGTGAATAGCTTTAGAGATAAAGGAATCTGGAGATAATTAAGATCGTAGGACTCAAAGGGATTTGTGGGTGCGGTACCACCATCTTCTTCTTCTAGATTGATGTTAACCCTTTTGGGTAGATAAATTAAACCGGAACTTAAAAAGTAGGTGTCGGTAAGCGGATGATCTACAATGAGGCCGATCGACATTCTGGTGGCTGTTTTCCCTTGGAAAACCTCTAATTGATCTGACTTTAATGAGGTCTTGTGCGATGAAAATAAGGGAGAAAATTTCAATCCAAGCTTGGTTTGCGAAAAGCAGGCCAGGGCTCCAACTAAGCTAAATGATAGGAAAAGAAGTGACTTTCTCATCGAAATTATGTTAATTTTCTACAAAAATAGTATTTATGAGGATATTATGTCTACTCTTTGTTTCTCTTTTATTAAATGGATGTCGTGAAGACCCCTGTCGTTCCCATCCCAAGAGAAAGCCTGCGACGATAGAAATTGAAGTAAATAGGCTTGAAAAAAAATTATTTAAGGCTCAAAAGGTCAGGGATGTAGAAATATTTCTTCAAATCCATCAGCAAATGGCGGCACAGATGTTTCATCTCAATGATTATCCCGATGAAACAATATTGGCTGAACGTATTTTTGAATTGGTCCAAAACGAGTTTATAGACACCCTATACGTCGAGGCGAATGAGACCTTTGATCAGCCCCTATTTGAAAAAACAATGAATATTTCTTTAGGGTGGTTGAAATATTATTTTCCTGAGATGACAGTTCCCAAAGTTCAAACCATGGTGAGTGGATTGTATAATGATTTAGCCATTTCTAAGGATCTCATAATTATTGGCCTAGATTTTTTTATTGGGGAGAAAGCGTCTTATCGGCCCAAAGAAGTCCCGCAGTATATCTTAAGAAGGTATGAGCCCAAGTATATGACTCCAACCATCCTGAAATTTTTCATTGCAGATTATTGTTCAAGTGGAGATGAAGAGACATTATTGTCTGAAATGATTGATTATGGGAAGATTTATTATTTGCTAGGAAGCATCATGCCCTGTACGCCGGATGATTTGATTTTAGGGTTTACAGCAAAGGAAATTCTAGATGTATACGCCTACCAAGAATTGATTTGGTCACGGATTATCGAAGAGGAATGGCTCTATGTGACAGATGAATTCACTAAGAAAAAAATGCTGGGAGAACGGCCAAAAACGATAGAATTGGGCGATGAATGCCCTGGAAGAGTTGGTGCTTGGATTGGATGGCAAATTGTAAAACAGTATATGGATGAAACCGGCAGCACCATGCAAGAATTGATGGCCAATCGCAATCATCATGAAATTTTTGCACAAAGCAAATATAAGCCTAAGAATAGGCGTTAATATTCCTTTAAAAAATCCAAAAAATAGTTGTAAATTGATCAACTTGATACGCTATTTAACCCTAGATTGTTAGCTTTGAAGTTTTCTTTTATTTTCTTTCTTATTCTTTGCTCATCGCTGGGTCAAGCACAACTGCTGAGATATCAAGTATTTAAGTCAAAGAAGGAAATAGGTACCATGACGGTCAGTCGGGTTAGTTCTTTGAGTGAAGTGATCTATGAAAACATAACTGAGGTGAGGTATAAAATTCTCATAGAGTTGGAGATCAAATACGTGTTGCAAGAGACTTTCGAGCAAGGTATCTTGATGCGAGGCCATGGATTTAGTAGTTTGAATGGGTCTAAGAAAATTACCTATGATATTGTCAAGAAAGAGGAGGGTTATTTACTAAGGTCTGAAGATATTCCCCAACGTATATCCTTTGAAAGGATTATGTATTCAGCCGCTAAAATTCATTTTGAAGAACCAAAAGATAGGCAGCCGGTATTTTCTCAACATTTTGCGACTTATTTGAATTTTAAAGAAATCAACCCTCATTATTACCTATTGACATCACCGCAAGGAGAGAACTATTATCGATATGAAAATGGGATTTGTACTGAGGTAACCGTAATTCGAGATTTTGGGACCCTATATTTCAATTTAATGCCCGAAAGCTATGTAATTGTAAATACGCCTGATTCATTAGTTAATAAATGAGACTCTCTAAACAAAAAAGAAGCGATTTTTATGCTCCCTAAACAAGCAAATTAGGGTTGAAAGTTTAAACGAGGGGTCAGTGGGGTAGCTGATTATTTCTCAAAAAAGGCATCTACAAAAGTTTTTTTATTGAATACCTGTAGGTGCTCCATTCCTTCTCCGACACCAATGTATTTTACAGGGATTTTAAATTGGTCAGAGATACCTATAACGACACCCCCTTTGGCGGTACCGTCCAATTTGGTCACGGCTAGGGCACTTACCTCCGTTGCTTTGGTAAATTCTGTCGCTTGAACAAAAGCATTTTGACCGGTATTGCCGTCCAAAACCAATAGGACCTCATGGGGAGCTTCGGGAACAAACTTCTTAATAACATTCTTAATCTTACCCAATTCGTTCATGAGGTTTACCTTGGTATGTAACCTACCTGCAGTATCGATGATTACGACATCTGCACCTTCTTCTTTGGCTTGTTTGACCGCTTCATAGGCTACTGCAGACGGATCAGTATGCATGCCTTTCGAGACGACGGGTACGCCTACCCGTTCACCCCATAAAATAAGCTGATCCACAGCGGCGGCGCGAAAGGTATCTGCAGCACCTAAAATAACTTTTTTATCGAGGAATTTCAGCTGAGCCGCTAGTTTTCCGATGGTGGTGGTTTTGCCCACACCATTTACGCCAACGACCAAAATCACAAAGGGGCCTTCTACATTGGGGATTTCAAAAGAATCGAGATCAGTCGTATTATTTTCTGTGAGTAAACTCGCAATTTCAACACTTAAGATTTCGTTAAGTTCGGAAGTAGACACGTATTTATCTTTGGCTACGCGCGCTTCAATCTTAGCAATGATTTTTAGGGTTGTTTCGATGCCTACATCAGAATTAATGAGTACTTCTTCCAGATCATCGAGCACCGTATCATCGATGCTAGATTTACCGATGACGGCTTTGCTCAGCTTGTTTAGAAAGCTTTCTTTTGACTTTTCTAAACCTTTTTCTAAATTTTCTTGTTTCTTTTTTGAAAAAACATTCAATAATCCCATATCAAAATTCAGTTTGCGAACTTTTCGATAGAATTGAAAAAAAAGCCGACTATGCTGGTCGACCTATTCCCTACAAAAAGTTAGCCTATTTATTTAGCCAATGCCTTTTTTACGTCTGCTTCAGCAACCATTTCTTCTTTAAAAGAGTAAGCACCACTTGCAGTTTTTACAGTTCTAATGACTTTAGCGAATTTTGCGCCTCCCGGTTGTTTTAGCGTTGCTACTACTTTCTTTGCCATGACTATTTAATTTCCTTGTGGATAGTTTGTTTTCTTAGAATGGGATTGTATTTCTTTACCTCCAATCTTTCAGGGGTGTTTTTCCTATTTTTGGTAGTGATGTAGCGAGAGGTGCCCGGCTTGCCCGTAGCTTTGTGCTCCGTACATTCCATGATTACTTGTATTCTATTACCTTTTTTGGCCATTTTATCGTTTTTTATACTAATTTGTTACCGTTATCTCTTGCTTTTCTAAGCACAGCATTGATACCATTCTTGTTGATGGTACGAAGCGCCGTTGATGAAACTTTTAATGTGATCCATGTATCCTTCTCAGGGATGTAAAATCTTTTCTTATGCAGATTGGGGAGGAATTTTCTTTTGGTCTTGTTGTTGGCCTTAGAAACATTATTCCCGCTTCTTGCTCTCTTACCTGTAATATCACAAACTTTTGACATAATTTCACCCTTTTTAAAAACGGACTGCAAATATCACCATAATAGTTTTATTACCAAATGCTGAGCCCTCATTTTTAATTTATTTTGTTTTATAAGGGCAATTTTTGCATCCAGAGACACAACAAAACCCCCGTTTGAGATGGTATAAAGCGGTAAATACCATGAGCCCTTCTTTGTTAAAATAATAATCTGTCTTTTCTAAGGGAGGGGTTTCTGTCTTCTTTCCTTTATTTGATGTCAAGTTCTTATAAATCTAGTAATTTTGTAATAACCGCGGGACAAATGGTTTAGTTCCGCAAACAAAGATGAGAATTTATGATAGAAAGCACAACGAAGAGTGAAGAGCTTATGCGTCTTGAGGCACAGCACGGGGCGCACAATTACCATCCTTTACCTGTAGTTTTGGCCAAAGGGCTTGGAGCCAAGGTTTGGGATGTGGAAGATAAAGAATATTTTGATTTTCTATCAGCTTACTCGGCCGTGAATCAAGGCCATTGTCATCCAAAAATTATAAACGCATTAACAGATCAGGCGTCGCGGTTGACTTTAACTTCGCGCGCATTTCACAACGATGTTCTTGGCGAATACGAGCAATTCATCACCACGTTATTTGGCTACGATAAAGTGTTACCGATGAATACAGGTGTAGAAGGAGGAGAAACCGCCAATAAGCTGGCGAGAAAGTGGGGATATGAACATAAAGGCATTCCCGAAAATCAAGCCAAAATTATCTTTGCACAGGGTAATTTTTGGGGGCGTACACTGGCGGCGATCAGCAGCTCAGATGATCCAGTGTCTTACAAGGGATTCGGGCCTTACATGCCCGGCTATGAGCTTATTCCATATAATGATCTCCAAGCGCTTGAACAAAAGCTTCAAGATCCAACGGTGGCCGCTTTCATGGTTGAGCCCATTCAGGGAGAGGCCGGCGTCGTAATGCCCGATGAGGGTTATCTGGCAGGTATTCGGGCCTTGTGTACTCAGTATAACGTCTTATTCATCGCGGATGAAGTACAAACGGGTATTGCTAGGACGGGTAAAATGTTAGCTTGTGATTATGAAGATGCAAGGCCCGATATTTTGATATTGGGAAAAGCCATTTCGGGAGGCGTACTTCCTGTATCAGCGATCTTAGCAGACGATGAGGTCATGCTGACCATCAAACCTGGAGAACATGGTTCTACTTATGGGGGTAATCCTTTGGCTTGCAAAGTGGCAAAAGCCGCGTTAGAAGTTGTAGTGGATGAAAATCTAGCCAAAAAGTCTCAAGTCCTCGGAGATCTATTTCGTAAGGAATTAACCGATTTTATGGGGACCCAGGAAATGGTTCAAACGGTTCGAGGCAAAGGATTGCTAAACGCTTTGGTGATTAATGATACGACAGAGAGCACTACCGCATGGGATCTTTGTGTAGTCCTAAAAGAAAATGGCTTATTGGCCAAACCTACGCATGGTAATATTATTCGGTTTGCACCTCCGCTGGTCATCACCGAGGACGAATTAAGCCATTGTTTAGAGATTATTAAGCAGACGATTACAGATTTTAATTTCGGTTAAATTTCCCGGCTTATAAGCGTATTAAGGCCCATAAATTGAGAGTGTTTACATGTTAATTAATTACGTTTTAGCACATAATGAACCTTTTTAACTTCACCCTGACTTACCAACAAGTGCTCATTATGGCGTTCGTTGGTGTTTTCGTTGGGATGGCCAAAACAGGGATTCACGGGACCGGTATGATAGCCGTCCCTTTATTGGCTATTGTTTTTGGTGGACGCGCTTCCAGTGGTATCATGTTGCCAATTCTTATTTTAGGAGATTTCATGGCCATTTATCATTACCATGGTGATGCCCAATGGAAGCATTTAAAGCGAGTGCTTCCTTTTGCTTTTATAGGGGTTTTATTGGGGACCAATATAGGGATATTTATCGATGATGCTATTTTTCGTCAAATAATGGCAGGTATTATTTTTTTGAGTGTTGGGGTCATGTTCTGGAATGAGAAGCAGCAAAGCCAAGTGACCTCTCAAAACTGGCCATTTACCGCTGGATTGGGAATAGCTGGGGGATTTACTACGATGGTAGGTAATTTAGCCGGTTCCGTCATGGCCATTTATTTATTGTCTTTGAACCTGTTAAAGAACCAATTTATTGGTACCGCAGCCTGGTTCTTTTTGATCATTAATCTGATTAAGGTGCCTTTCCATGTATACTGTTGGGAAACCATCACATGGGACTCGCTATTTTTGGATTTATTGGTATTGCCGTTTATTGCCTTAGGCGCTTTTTTGGGAATTCAAATCGTCAAGCGCATTCCAGAGCAAATTTATCGTCGATTTATTCTAGCGATGACCATTATTGCAGCCTTATTTATGATGTTTCAATCATAATTTATGCTCAACTCAATCGATTAATTATCTTTACAACTATGCTCCGAAGACCTAGAAGAAACCGTAAGACTGAAGGCATCAGATCCCTGACACGACAAACGCAGGTCACCACTGATGATCTGATATTTCCTTTATTCCTCATAGAAGGTTATAATAAGAAACAACAAGTAACATCTATGCCGGGTATTTATCGTTTGACCTCAGACTTAATGCTCAAAGAGATTGAATACTGTATGGGGTTGGGCATCAAGTCCTTTGATGTATTTCCAGTGGTATCACAAAAGGATAAAAACCCAGAGGCCAGTGCAGGGTATCACGAAAATTCCTTTTATTTAAAGATACTTAAAGAAATTAAAATAAGGTTACCCGAATCCCATATCATCACCGATATTGCCATGGATCCCTACAGCAGTGACGGACATGATGGCCTAGTGAAGGAGGGTAAAGTGCTCAACGATGCGACGTTGGAGATTTTGGGAAAAATGGCACTTGCACAGGCGGCAACAGGGATCGACATGATCGGTCCTTCTGATATGATGGATGGGCGCGTGGGCTATTTGCGTGAACTGCTCGATCAGCAGGGTTTCGAGGAAGTAGGGATTATGTCTTATACGGCCAAGTATGCCAGCGCTTTTTATGGGCCTTTTCGTGATGCGCTTGATTCAGCGCCCAAGTTTGGAGATAAAAAAACCTATCAAATGGACCCTGCCAACCGTGCGGAAGCCTTGGTAGAGGCGCAACTTGATTATGAAGAAGGGGCAGATATATTGATGGTTAAACCTGCCTTGGCTTATCTGGACATCATCAGTGATCTCAAAGAAAATTTTCCTCTTCCTATTGCGGCCTATAATGTGTCTGGAGAATATGCCATGGTCAAGGCAGCCGTACAAAATGGGTGGTTAGATGGTGAGCGGGCCATGGAAGAATCCTTGACCGCCATCAAGCGGGCAGGGGCCGACATTATCCTGACGTACTTTGCTAAAGAGTTCGCTGAGGGGCGGCGAGAGTGATTAATTTATTTGGTCAAAGACCCGTCTTAAAGACCACCTTCTCGGAAGCTGACTTAAGGACGCGGGACCGAAATAGAAATCAACAGTACTCCAGAGGTTTGTTAACACTTAATTGAGTGTTAATATTGCAGTGAGTGCTGTTTGGATTATTATGAAGCATGCTTATTTAAAGCCCCCATTGAATGGAAAATTAATCATTGATAAAGCTCA
>MDTB01003062.1_pt1 | contig 10291 bp, 8 predicted proteins | sample 811161 | NCBI WGS metagenome assembly MDTB01 (sample SAMN05326650, study PRJNA326480) | marine metagenome | isolation source: seawater | place: Mediterranean Sea | collected 2009
AAAGAGAAGCAATGCGCTCGGGGATGGCGTAATGCATGCCATGACGTTTCCTCTTGAATTTACTGCAATCCAATCACACTACCCTATATTTTTTTGCAAGGATTTACAGACCGAAAATTTCTATCCAGCTGCGCTCTTCAGTTTAGAGGAAAATGAAAACCTTTTTTTAGAAAATGACACTTGGAATGCTAAATATATACCCATGATGGTAGAAAAAGGGCCTTTTCTCATAGGTTTTCAGACCTCTGAGGAACAAGAAAATGATAAAGACAATCCGGTGGTTGCTGTCGATATGAGCAGTCCTCGGGTGAGTACTACGACAGGTCAGTCCCTCTTCGATGAAAGTGGCGAGCCTACTAATTTTTTGCAAGATACCGTTAAGCTTTTGGATACCATTCATAGCGGTCACGAGCAAAATAAGCACTTCATCTCAAACCTCCTCGAAAATAACTTGTTAGAGTCTTGCACAATCAAATTAAGTCTCGTGGATGGCTCACAAAGAGAATTGATAGATTTTTTTACGATAAACGAAAAAAAGCTGAGCGAACTTGATGGTGTGACTCTTCAAAGACTAAATTCAGAAAACTACTTGAGAGCGATTTTCATGGTAATTGCTTCTCACACTCGAGTGACTTCTTTGATCGATAAAAAAAATGCAATTTTACTCAAGGATGCGACTAGACCAACCCACTGACGCGCACAAAACCAACCCATTTGGCATTAAAAATTTTTAAAAGTTGACTGGATTAGAAAGCACTAACAATGTGATAAATTGTAATGGCAAAAACACACTGTCGGAAGGCCAAAATGAATTTCGTCGCACTACTTTTATAAGAGTGGCAAAGTCTTCAAACTCATGAGAGATCGATCCTTCAAAAACCTCAGAGTGCCCGCACACAAATCTGGTAATAATGAAAGTTAAGGACGAGTGAGACACATAGTTGTAGTTAACCGCGGTGACTATAAAAGCGCATGATTCCGATAAAAATTCCATCCAAGAGACTTGTTACTGGTTCATGAAATGAGGTGTATGCGTGTTTAACTTATTAAGATTTGTTGCAACGCCATCAGCAAAGTCGAATGTTACTTGTTAAGGTGATGTAGTAATAAAACAATGAATTTGTTAATCGATTTTTTATGAAGTTTGGTGGATATTTTATAAAGCAAAGAGCTTAGCGCCCGCCACCTCTGCATTCAGGCGATTCAGGTGATTTTTGCATTTTCTGGGCCCACTCGTTTGCCGTGTAGGTATGCAAAGCAAGTGCATGAACGGGGCCAGCCAATTGCTCCGATAGGAGCCCATAAATTATTTGATGCCGCTTCACCAGTCGCAACGCATCAAACTTATCACTCACGACAACTACTTTGAAGTGTGTCTCAGAATCCTCTGGCACAGCATGCATAAAACTTTCGTTAACCACCTCTGAGTAAAGAGGGGAAAGTTCTCTAAGCTTTTCGACAATGCTGCTTTCGACAGTACCCACTAGTTTACGGTGCTCCCACAAGGTTGATTAAGACTCCAGCAGCTACTGCAGATCCTATTACTCCTGCAACATTAGGCCCCATCGCGTGCATCAAAAGAATGTTTTGAGGATTTGCTTCAAGTCCAACTTTGTTAACGACTCGCGCAGCCATGGGTACCGCTGAAACTCCAGCTGCCCCGATTAGAGGATTGATTTTGTCCCTGAACACTAGGTTCATTCCTTTCGCCATCAACACCCCGGCGGCGGTTCCGATGCAAAAGGCAAAAGCACCTAGTGCTAAGATACCTATGGTCTCAGCATTGAGGAACTTTTCGGCACTCATCTTAGAACCCACGCCCAAACCTAAAAAGATAGTGACAATATTTATCAAAGAATTTTGAGCAGTATCACTCAAACGATCGACCACTCCGCATTCACGCATTAAATTGCCAAAACAGAACATGCCAATTAAGGGTGATGCTTCAGGCAAAAAAAGCGCGACTAGTAGAATTAGTATCAAAGGAAAAATTATACGCTCTGTTGGAGGCACATAACGTAATTGGTCCATTAATATTTGTCGCTCTGCCCGATTTGTGAGTGCTCGCATGATAGGGGGCTGAATAATTGGCACCAGAGCCATATATGAGTATGCCGCCACTGCTATCGCCCCGAGCAGATCAGGAGACAGCTTGCTAGCGACAAAAATTGACGTCGGTCCGTCAGCACCGCCAATAATTCCAATAGCAGCAGCATCATGAATGCTAAAATCGAGAAGACCAAAATCTCCTAACGCAGCCGCTCCCATCACAGTAGTAAAAATCCCGACTTGAGCAGCCGCTCCGAGTAAAAGTGTTTTGGGATTGGCTAATAACGCCGAGAAATCGGTCATCGCTCCCACCCCCATAAAAATAATCAGCGGGAACAAACCTGTGGCGATCCCGCTGCTATATGTGTAATACAATAAACCGCCCGGTTTCTCCAAATTACCTAAAGCATCATAGACAGGGGCTGCCTCAAAACCGGAACCGGGGATGTTTACTAACAAGGTGCCGAATCCTATGGGCACCAAGAGCAGAGGTTCGAAACCTTTCCTTATCGCCAAAAAAAGCAAAGTCAAAGCTATGACGATCATCGTCAGTTGGCCAGCTTGCAATTGCGCAATACCGGAGTTCACCCATAAATCCGTTATCTCAAACATACATCTGCCTCAACGCATTAATACCAACTCGCTTCCAACACTAATTGCATCACCATCAGAAACTTTGATTTCAATTATCGTGCCCGACCGCGGCGCTGCAACAGCTGTCTCCATTTTCATTGCCTCGACGATCAATAGTGTCGCTCCCTCAGCAACCTCTTGGCCTATTCCCACTGAGATACTTACCACGGTTCCTGCTAACGCTGCTCTCACCAGTTCTCCGCGCTTCGCCGCGGTTCCATAAGTTTTTTCCTGCGCTGTTTCGCTAATCAGGACGTCCCCTTTTAGTGGAGAAATTGCCGTTATATCTCCGCCATCAGTAACTTTAACCACGTAGGATTTGCCTTCAACCTCGACAGTGTAAACGTTTGCAAGGCCAGACTGAGTTTTAGCGTTTAACGCACCCCTGGGCGCTGGTTCGAAAATATTAGGATCATCAAAGTGCTTAAAGAACTTCAATGCCACCTGCGGGAAAAGGGCATAAGTGAGGACATCATCAATTTCAAACCTTCCGCTCGGAACAGCGAAACCATGCTCTTCTGATAACCGACTTAGCTCTGCGCTCAAATTGTCAAGTTCGGGTTCAATCTCGTCTGCGGGACGGACCGTTATAGGACTTTCATTTTCATGCAATACTTTAGCTTGCAATTCCTTACAAACTGGCGCCGGTGTGGACCCATATTCCCCTCGGAGTATCCCCGCGGTCTCTTTACTAATTGATTTGTAGCGCTCGCCTGTCAAAACATTTATAACCGCCTGAGTCCCAACTATCTGAGAGGTGGGCGTAACAAGAGGGATAAAGCCTAAGTCCTCTCGAACTCTAGGGATCTCCTCCAGCACTAAGTCAAATTTATCGATGGCCCCTTGTTCTTTTAATTGGCTCTCCATGTTAGTTAACATTCCTCCCGGAACCTGAGCAACCAAAATCCGCGAGTCGACTCCTCGCAAAGAACCCTCGAAATCAGTATACCTTTGGCGAACCTCACGAAAATAAGCTGCAATGGATTCGAGTTTGTTGATATCGAGGCCGGTGTCCCGCACTTGCCCCTTAAAAATTGATACAACGGACTCTGTGGCAGAGTGGCCATAAGTCATCGACATCGAAGATATGGCTGTGTCAACATTGTCTATTCCAGCTTCCACACACTTTAATATTGTGGACGTCGAAAGCCCGGTCGTTGCGTGAGCGTGCACTTGAATAGGGATTCCAATAGATTGTTTCAAACGCGTAACCAAATCAAAGCCAAAGTAAGGCGTCAACAGGCCCGCCATATCTTTAATGCAGATTGAATCAGCACCAGCATCTTCAATCCGGCGCGCCAAATCAACCCATGTATCTAGTGTGTGAATGGGGCTCACTGTAAAAGACAATGTTCCTTGTGCATGCTTTCCTACTCGCTTTATCGCTCGCAAGGCCGTTTCTAGATTTCTCAAATCATTCATCGCATCAAAAACCCGAAAAACATCGATGCCATTGTATGCCGCACGCTCCACGAATTTTGCCACCACATCATCTGCGTAGTGCCTATAGCCCAAGATATTTTGACCCCGGAACAACATCTGCTGAGGCGTGTTAGGCATTGCTTTTTTTATTTCGCGGATGCGATCCCAAGGATCCTCGCCTAAGAAACGAATACAAGCGTCGAAAGTAGCACCGCCCCAAGATTCCATGGACCAATAGCCAATCTCATCAAGCTTCTCGGCAATGGGTAACATGTCATCGATACGCATACGGGTTGCAAAAAGCGACTGATGAGCGTCTCTGAGTACCACTTCAGTAATTCCTAATGGCGCGGTATTTTCAGACATAAAAGCTCCTTTATTTCTCGGCTAAGGATTGGGTTCTCTGACTTACTTGTCGTCAAAGTATCGGTCTAATGCGGCCTGAATGATGCGAACTGTTCTTGGTTCTACAGAGGAATTTTTTTGACGCTTTGGATTATCTGCCAACTCATGCGGAGGATCCAACGATAGTACCCAATTCGCAACGGCTGATGACATTAATGAAGTCATCAAGACTAAAATTGATAAAAAAAGAAACACGGTACCCAGACCGACAACCATTAGTTGCAGGCCTTGTTCAACAAGCGTTATGTGCATTGCATGTCTCGCTGAGATTCAACAAGTGGTGGCCTATTTGGCTTGAAGTAAACTACATGAATCGGAAAAACGGCGAAAACGATGATACCAAGAAGGGCTTCGAAGGTGCAAATCCAGTCCAAATTAAATCCAAAAGCGGGTAGTTTAAATTTTTAGCTTTGCTTTGAGAGTGGCTAAAACTACAATCGGTGCTCCTTTACGCAAATGAGAAAACGATGACAATCAGCTCAATCCTTGAAAGTCGGCTTGGAGAAGCTATGCGATCTTTGGATTTACCCACAGATTGCTCTCCTGTGCTCAAACCAAGTACAAACCCCAAATTCGGTGACTATCAGGCTAACGGCGTTATGGCTGCCGCAAAGCTACTGGGAAAAAATCCGCATCAGTTGGCTAAAAGCATTTTAGATAAGGCTGACTTAGCAGGTATTGCTTGTAAAACAGACATTGCTGGGCCGGGATTTATCAATATAGAAATCGATACCAATTTTCTAGATGAATTACTTAATCATGATGAAACTGAAACTTTGAGGCAGCAAGATAACGAAACAGTTGTGATTGACTACTCGGCTCCTAACCTTGCGAAAGAAATGCACGTCGGACACCTTCGGTCAACAATCATCGGGGATTGCATAGCACGCGTTTTAGAATATCGGGGCAATACCGTGATAAGGCAAAACCATATGGGCGACTGGGGTACGCAATTTGGCATGCTGGTGGCAGAGCTTGAGAGTCATTTGGGTGCAGGTGAAAAAGCGGAACTCGCACTTACGGATCTAGAGTCTTTCTACCAGAAGGCAAAAAAACATTTCGATGAAGACCCGGAATTTGCCGATCATGCTCGTACTTTTGTTGTCAGACTTCAATCAGGCGACCCGCATTCACGGAGGCTTTGGAAACAATTTATTGATGTATCCATCGCCCATAATCTTGAAATCTATAAACAGTTGAACGTTAGCCTGACTTTGAAAGATGTTAAACCAGAAAGTGCCTACAATGATCAACTTGAGCCAATCGTGGAAAAGCTAATGCGACTGGATATAGCGAAGGATGATCAAGGCGCCAAAGTAATATTTATAGACGCGCTAGCAAATAAAAAGGGTGAGCCCTCTGCCATGATCATCCGCAAATCAGACGGTGGCTTTCTGTATGCCACGACGGACTTGGCTGCCCTGCAATATCGCTCAAAAGATTTAAAAGCCAACCGAATTTTATACTTCATTGACGCTCGTCAATCTTTGCATATGCAACAAGTGTTTCATGCAGGGCGTCTTGCCGAGCTTGTTCCTCCAGATGTTAGTTTGGAGCACCACGCTTTTGGAACAATGATGGGACAAGATGGAAAACCCTTTAAAACCCGAACCGGAGGAACGATTAAACTTGCTCGCTTGATTGATGAAGCGATAGCACGGGCGGAAAAGCTGGTCAAATCCAAAAACTTAAGTCTGTCAGAACCGCGCGTTAAAGCAATAGCCCAAAAGGTGGCTATTGGTGCGATTAAATATGCTGACCTAAGCAAGACTCGCACGCATGATTACATCTTCGATTGGGACGGAATGATTTCGTTTGATGGCAACACAGCACCCTACTTACAATACGCATATACTCGTATAAACAGCATCTTTAAACGTGCTGATCTCGATCTGGAGGATCATTCTTCGGTCATAATTATTACTGAGGCAACGGAAAAAAAACTTGCTTTGAAGCTTTTACAATTTGAAGAAATAATAGAGCAAGTGAGCGTAGACTGTTACCCGCACGTTCTTTGCAATTACCTATATGAATTGGCTAGCGTGTTTATGTCATTCTATGAACAATGTCCGATCCTGAGGCAAGATATTTCGACGGCGAAAAAAAATAGTCGTCTTGAACTTGCAAAATTAACTGCGAACAGACTTGCCTCTGGCCTAGATCTTTTGGGCATCGAAGTCATGTCCGCCATGTAGATTATAAGGCGTTAAGTGTCTCGCAAGTTAATCACAAGATTCGTCATAGGTTCTTTACTAAAGGTTCTACAAAAGGACCTGCCAAATCCTGAAAACCGAAAAGTTCCGGAGCCACAAGCTGCGAGGGTGCCACATTCTTGATTGCTTCAAAAATTGTCGCTGTGCGCGTAGGTTGCTCTTTTTCCAATGACTCCATGATTTCCTTAACGAATTGGCGTTTTAAACCCGCCTGAGATCAACAAAGATTATGAGGAATCGAATATTGTCTTGGGTCAGTCAGAGCCTGCAGGTCCGCTTCATGACAACAGGGAAGCGTCCTGATAACCACTCGCAGTCATCATCTGAGAGAAATTTGGGTCGAGTAACCTTCAGTTCTCCTTTATAAAATTTAAAAAAAGTACTTCTACAACGTCATCACGATGGTGGCCCAGCGTGATTTGGTCGGCCCTATTTTTTTTGCGAGGCTATAAAAAGTTTCTCCGACGCAAGCAAGAACAAAGTCCTCAATATGCTCTGTTTCGGCTATTTAAGTTTTAACAAAATATATGTGTCTTTTTCGATAATATGATGTTGCACTCTTTGCTGCTGCTGACGAGGCAAAATATCACCCGGAAAATCGGGTTGCTTTTGACCCAAGTTTAGTGCAACCAAAGCAAAATTGATAGGAGCTTGCCACTGAAGTCCCAATGGCATTTCCAACATCCCAAAAGAATCCTTTCCGCCCGATAAACATGCCATTACTCGATCCCCAGGATAGATCGTTCGATAGTCATTGGTCGCCTCATCCACATTTCGGCGCATTTTTTTCTGCAGCTAATTCATTTCAGGTTGCGCTTTTCTCGAGATCATCAATATGTGAATTTAGAATTTTTCCTTATTCTAAGTCTACTCTGACTTAAAACCACTCGTCGATCAATGAAAAATTTCTTGTTTTCTGGCGAACAAAAGTGAAAAAAAGATGCTTTGTAAAACCTTTGATCCCCAGCGTTTATAACTTCTCTATCCGATTTCTGATAGTATACGAGACAGCCTATTAATTGGTTAAAAATCATAGTGATTAATCATCCGCACTCATCCATTTCAGAACTAGACAAGCAATACGTCTGGCATCCTTATTCATCATTAACTGACCCCATACCCTCTTATGAAGTTACCTCCGCGGATGGTGTATACCTTCGCTTGTCTGACGGTCGATCATTGATTGATGGCATGTCGTCCTGGTGGTGCGCAATTCATGGCTACAACCATCCAGCATTAAATGCAGCTGCAAAGGGACAGATTGACCTGATGAGTCATGTGATGTTTGGAGGCATTACACATAAACCAGCTGTCGTTCTGTGCGAGAAATTAGCCTCCATCTCTCCGCCCGGTTTAAACAAAGTTTTTTTGAGTGATTCGGGATCCGTGAGCGTGGAAGTCGCGATTAAGATGGCCTGTCAGTACTGGATTTCCCTGGGTATGAGCCGTAAATCTCGGCTTTTGACCATCCAGTCTGGGTATCATGGGGACACATTTGCGGCGATGTCAGTTTGTGATCCCTTAACCGGAATGCATCATATTTTTAAAGAGGTACTGACACAACAGTTCTTCGCACCGACACCTCGCACCAAGTTTAAAGAGAAGTGGGTTGAAGAGGACATAACCGATTTCAAGAAAATACTTGAAGCACATAGTGCGGAGATCGCCGCTGTGATACTTGAACCAATTGTTCAAGGTGCCGGGGGGATGCATTTCTACTCACCCCAATATTTGATCAGGGTGAGAGAGCTATGCGACCAGTATGACGTTCTCTTGATAGCAGACGAAATTGCAACCGGTTTCGGCCGAACTGGTGAGTTGTTTGCGTGCAATTGGGCAAATATTGCTCCCGATATTATGTGTCTTGGAAAGGCACTTACTGGCGGTTATATGACCCTTGCGGCTACCCTTTGTTCTGAAAAGGTGAGTGATGGCATATGCAAGGGAGAGGCAGGATGTTTTATGCATGGTCCCACATTTATGGGCAATCCGCTTGCATGCGCGGTCGCCAATACAAGCATCGATTTATTGATGAAACAAGACTGGAAGGCAAACATTGATCGAATCCAGGATCAGTTCCAAATGAGACTAGAGCCCTTTGCAGCAATGAGCACTGTTGCTGAAGTCAGATGCTTGGGTGCTATTGGCGTCGTAGAGTTACATAAGCCGGTGGATATGCGGACGATTCAAAAGCAATTTGTAGATACTGGCATCTGGGTCAGACCGTTTGGGAAATTAGTCTACCTAATGCCACCTTTCATCATCACCAATGAGCAACTCGGGACGCTCGTTGATTCAATGTATCGGGTCCTTTCTAACTTATAACCTCTGAAAAACAATCCGGTTATCCGGTTTAACGAAAAGAAAATGCGCATCGCTCAAAGCTCTTTCTATAAATCCACCCGCGCTGTAGCTCAAGTAAAAATCCCACATCCTGACAAACTCGTCGGCATAACCCAGCGACTTAACCTCTTCAAGCCGGTTAAAAAAGCTGTTTTTCCATTGCATAAGTGTCCTCGCATAATGCGGACCAATATCCTCGAGGTCAAATAATCGCAGGTCGCTAACCCTCCTCGCGCTCTCCACTACTGCAGTCACGCTAGGAATAAAGCCGCCAGGAAAAATATATTTCTGTATAAAATCCACAGATTTCAGCGCCCGATCATATCGTTGGTCCTGAATGGTGATGGCCTGAAGCAGCATAACTCCATCCGGCTTTAGAAGACTACTACATTTTTTTAAATAGGTATCCAGGAATTGCGACCCAACTGCCTCAATCATTTCGACGGACACTAGCTTGTCAAACTCACCTTCCATATCCCTATAATCCCTTTTAAGTAAGGCTATATTGTTGGTTAGTTCCTCTTCAACAATACGTTTCTTCACATGAGCATACTGTTCGTCAGAAATAGTCGTTGTGGTGACATGACAACCATAGTTTTTTGCTGCATATATCGCAAAGCCACCCCAACCAGACCCTATTTCAACGATGCGGTCATGCTTATTGAGCTGTAGTTTTGAGCAAATAATTCTCAATTTCGCTTCTTGCGCTTGAGCTAATGTCGAGCTCTCATCTTCAAAGAAACCACAGGAGTAGGTCATTGATTCGTCTAAAAATAATTTGAAAAATTCATTACCCAGATCATAATGTGCCTTGATATTTTTGCGGCTTCGAGAAGTCGTATTGCGATTAAGCCAATGCAAAAAGCGCCTGCGCCATTGGGTCATTGATGAGACTTTGTCATCCAACGATTCAAGCACGTCACGATTACTAATCATTAAACGGACCAAACTCACTAAATCGTTGCATTGCCATTGTCCGCTTACATACGCCTCCCCAGCCCCCAAACTCCCGCCAAAGGCAACGCTCGAGTAGAAATCTCCATTATTAATGTAGACCGTTGCGCTTAAATCTCCCTCGTCTGGGGGAGAGTGTCCAAAAATAGTCGTTTCTCCTTCCTCAACAAGTGTTATCGAACCGCCCTTTATGTTCTCTAGACGGCGCCGAAAAACATTTTTCGCTTTCGCGTTTATCCAGTTTTGTCGGCGGGACCCTTGGTTTTGAGCAG
>MDTB01110191.1_pt1 | contig 10291 bp, 8 predicted proteins | sample 811161 | NCBI WGS metagenome assembly MDTB01 (sample SAMN05326650, study PRJNA326480) | marine metagenome | isolation source: seawater | place: Mediterranean Sea | collected 2009
TAGGTATAGATGAAGCTAAATCAAATAAATCTCTATCTAAAAAAGGTGATCTATTTTCCATAGAGAAACACATCGCGTTTAAATCATCCTCATGTAAAATGACGGGTACTGTCTCAGTAAATATTTCATTAAGCATTCTATTTCTTAAAATATTATCAACATATTTATCTTCAGAAAATTCCTCTCTCCATTTGCTTATTAAGCATGATTCATAAAAATCTGAACTCATAAAATTATGATCTCTAAAACTTGAGTTATTAAAGTATAATTTTGGATCTTTAAGAAATGGATTTCGAACAATTGGTTTTACATATTTGTCCCAAGCTTCTAAAGATTTTTTAAATAATTTTTCATTTTTTGATATTTCATAAAGATATAAGTTATGGTGATCATAATATCCTGTAAAAAGTTCGTCAGCTCCTGTTCCACTAATAGTTACTTTATAACCATTATTAGAAATAGCTCGCATAAGTTGCCAATGAATATAATAACTGATGGTATAGACTGGAGCATCATGATGATTAATCAATGAACTCAAATTATCTAAAAATTTAAATTGACTCAATTCAACAGAGGTATGCTTTATATCAAGTTCTTTTACTGATTGATTCACAATAGACTGTTCTTCATATCTAGAGTCGGTGTTTACTATTGTAAATCCATGAACATCACAATCTAATATTTTTGAGGCAATTGAGATTAGACAGTTTGAATCTACCCCACCACTCATACAGAAAGCTACAGGAACATCTGAACGCATACGTATTTTAACAGCTTTAATTAATTTCTCTTTTACAATTGAAACTAAATCTTCATATGAAAATTTATTATTTTCTTGAAAATTAGGTTGCCAATATTTTTTAGGTGATCCAATCCCATTGGGATCAATTTTAATAAATGTGCCAGCTGGCAACTCTTTTACATCATGAAAAAAAGTTTCTCTAGTTTTGTATAGCGATTTATAACCATTAACTAAATTTCTTAATAGATGATTTTCATTAATTGTAAGAGATTTATTTGCGAGTGTAGAAAGACCTTTAATTTCAGATGAAAAATACCAACCATTATTTTTATTCCAAAAATATAAAGGTTTTTCACCAAATCTATCTCTGGACAAAAGTAAATTCCCGCTAACCTCATTGTACCAAGCGAATGCCCACATGCCTTCTAACTTTTCTAAGGCTTTTTCTTCCCATTCATACAAAGCATGAATTAAAACCTCAGTATCGCTGCTAGTTTTAAATGTATGTCCTAAATCTTTTAAAATTTCTCTAATTTCTAAATAATTGTAAATTTCTCCATTGAAAATTAAAACTGTTTCTTTAAAAAAATATGGTTGATCAGCACGTGTTTTAAGATCTATAATTGATAGTCTACGATGCAAAAGTGTTACATTTTGCTCTTTTAAACTATGCTCATAAGTTCCACTATTATCAGGACCCCTATGTTTCAAGATTTTAGAGGTGAGACTTAAATCCTTTTTATTTGGGGGAGACTTTCCTATATATCCTGCTAAGCCACACATTTTAAAAACTTAAAAAATTTAATAATTTAATTAAATTAACTATCATTTTAATTTCTTTAATTTCTTTAATTTCTTTAATTTTATAATTTCCCCAAATTTAATTTTATGAGTAACTTTTTTTCCAATTAATTTTTTCTCATCCCCTGGCGGCAAACCAATAGCTGGCCTTATCCAAATTAAATCTGACATTCTAATTTTAGTACCAACTTGTAGATAACGTGATGCTGCAATGGAACGACGACCATAAATTTTTAAGTCTTTCTCGCATTGTTGAATTTTTTTTTCTACAACTCCAAACATAATCTCTGCTTTTCGAACTTTCTCAACTAAATGCTTCATGTCCACGAAATCTGCTGAAAGATGATGATCTCTAAAATCTGAGTAATTTTTATCTATTGTAAAATGTTTTTCTATAATTCTTGCCCCTGCAAATACAGAGCTCACAGCTGCATCTAATCCTAATGTATGATCTGAGTAGCCAATTTCTATATTTGGAAATAATTTTTTTAAATATAAAATTGACCCTATATTCGCTTGATCAAAAGGAACAGGATAGCCACTTGTGCAATGTAAAAATGCAAGTTTTGATTTTGTTTTCTTTTTATCCCATAACTTTGCAACTTCATTATAAGCTCTTTTAATTAAATTTATATTTGCACTACCTGTTGATAAAATCATCGGTTTACCAAAACTTGCGACTTTTTTTATTAAGGGATAAAAATTAATATCGCCAGATGCTATTTTAAAAATAGGTTGTATTTTATTTAAAAATATTGCGCTTTCAATGTCAAATGGTGTTGAAAAAAAAATCAATCCGTTATGTTTTGCAATCTTTGCTAACTTTTCAAATTGTTCTTTGGTGAATTTAAAACTTTTCAACCTATTTAACCTTTTTTCGTCACCTCCAAATAAGTGTTCTGGTATAAATGTTTGAAACTTAACAGCATCAACTTTAGCTAAAGCAGCTTTTTCAATCATTTTTTTTGCTAATTTAAAATTGCCTTCATGGTTGTTTCCAATTTCAGCAACAATAAATATTTTTTTTGAGGTATCTATGTTTTTAATTTTCATTTTTTTTTATGCATATGAAGCACATAAAATGAGGAACTTATAGAAAATCCCAATTTAGTGTACATGTTTATTGATGAAGAATTAGAGATTTGAGTACCTACCTCTATACTTTTTAAATTTTTTAAACAATTAAAATAGGCAAAAGAAATCATATTTTTTGCAATACCTTTTCCTCTATACTTCTCCTTAACTGCAATTAGATCAATGATAATTGTATTATTACTTTTTTTTAATAATTGCAAAAAACCTACTATTTTTGATTTATATTCGGCAACAATCATCCATTCGCCTCTTTTGCCTGAAAAATAATTTGATGCCCATTCTACCTTAATTTTAGATGCTATTTTTTTAGAAATTTTAGGATCCATATTAAATCGACTTAATTTGAAAGAATTTTTAGCAATAGCTTTTATAGACTTTTCATCCTCAGGACGAGCAAATCTAATAAAATTTTTTAAATATTTTTTTTTAAAGTAATTTAATTGTAGTTGGACATTTGTATCAACAACACTAAATCCCATCTTCTGAAAATTTATGAGTTTTTCAATTTCTAAAGTTGAAATTTTTGTCCAAATAAAAGTATTTTTTTTGAGTAATTTTTCTTTAAAAATTAAATTGTTTGAATTTTCCAAAAAAAAAGATTGTTTGCCTAAAATTTTTGATAACCACTCATCATAAACAATAGATTTCAAATTTTAACCTTCATTTTTTTTTTGAAATAAAAGAGGTTTAGATTTTGCAAATTCTGAATACCATTTAATATATTTGGGATATCCCTTTTCAAGAGGCCAACTAGGATTATAGTTAATCAAATCTTTTGCTTTATCCACATTAAGTGTACCTCTTTTTGGCATTAATTTATCACGATTGACATTGCGTAAATTAACATTAGGAAAATAATTTTTAATTATATTTGCCATATCAGATACTGAACAAGCGCTACCATAAGTTAGGTTAAACACTTGATTAAAAGCTTTTTTATTTCCTATACATTTAACAATTCCGTCAACTAAATCTTCAATATAAGTAAAATCTAATGCTTCTGATCCATTGTCAGACATAACTATGTCGTCATTGAATAAAGCGTTTTCTATAAAAATTTGCCCAACACGACGACTAATGCAGCGCTCACCATATAATGCGGAAGGTCGAATAATTGTATAAGGTAAATCAAAAACCTGATTATAAGCTATTATAATTTTTTCTGAAGAATATTTTAATGCTCCATAGATCCCTAATGGTTCACAATTATCATCTTCGTGCGCTTGATCACCTTTAAAATTTCCATATACCATACTAGAGGAAAAAAAAATAAATTGTTCAACATTTGAAGACCTGCTTCGTGCGCAATCTAGGGTGTTTTCTAATGTAAGAAAACTATGATCAAATGTAGAATATGGGTCTTTATTTGATCTATTTGCGTGTGAAACAGCAGATAAATGAATTATTACTTGAGGATCAATAGCTGTCAATAAGTTGCTTATTGCATGATAATTTCTTGCATCTTGTACTTTTAAATTTATTTTTGCATTTTTTAATAATTTCATTCGCTCCATAATCATTGCATTTGAAAGCTCTGGATGAGGAAGGTTATCAGTGTTATCGATTAAGGATAAAAAATTATTTACCTGCATTCCATCAATAATAGAAACCTCAGCCCCTAGCTGCTTTAATTTTATTGCAAGATTATGTCCAATAAAACCTGCGCCACCTATTAAAACTACTCTTTTATTTTTAACATTATTCATAATAATTTTTTTGCATATATTTTTTTAATTCAAATCCTATAATCTCCATTTCATCTTTAGAAAGATGTGGTCCAACAGGAAAAGCAATAATACTATCACTTATCTGAGCTGCAACTGAGTATTTGTTTTTATCATAGCTGTATTTATTTCTATAATATTTCATTCTAGGAACCGGCTGAGGATAATATACGCTAGTCCCTATCCCTAATTTACTCAAGTATGTAATAATTTTAGCTCTTTTAGGTGCAATATTCTCATCAAGTAAACCTCCTAAACAATAATAGCAACTATTAAAATGTTCATTTGAAGGCTGTGATAAAATTTTTATTCCAGGTATATTTTTTAAATATTTTTCTAAATATAAAAAATTATCTTTTCTTTTTATTAAAAATTTTTCAAGTTTCTTAATTTGAACAGAGCCAATAGCTGCATGAATTTCACTCATACGGTAATTAAATCCTAAATCTATAGTATCATAAACTCCTGGCACCTTACGCTCTCCGTGAGTTCTATTCACACCAAAGGCTTTTAGTAAAGTTAGTTTTTCTGCCAACTTTTTATCTTTAAGTATAATCATTCCTCCTTCAGCTGTTGTCATATGTTTTACCGGATAAAATGAAAACACGCCTGCATCACCATGGAGACCAGTATGTATTCCATCTATAGTTGCTCCTGGGGACAGTGCACAATCCTCAAGAACGAAAAGATCATATTTTTTTGCAATCTCTAATATCTTTGGCATATTTACTGGTGCACCCAAATAATGTACTACCGCTATTGCTTTAGTTTTTGAATTAATCGCAGACTCAATCAGGTTTATATCAATATTGCCTGTTTCATTTTCAGAGTCAATGAACACAGGTTTTGCACCTGTTAATTCTACTGCATGAGCTGTCGCAATATGAGTTTGGGCCGGAACTATAACTTCATCACCTGGGCCATAACCTAAAGCAAAATAAATTAAATGCATTCCCGCAGTACATGAAGAAACGCTTATGGCATGAGGAGCCCCTGTAAAAGACGCAAAATTCTTCTCAAATTCTAGTGCAACAGGTCCATGTACAAGAGTTGAACCATCCATTACTTTTAATACTGCTTCTTTCTCCTCCAGGCCAATTAGTGGTTTTCCAAATGGTATATTATGCATAAAATACTTATTTATAGTTTTAAATAAAATATTACAAGTATTCTATATTTACATTTTTACCTGTTTGAGACGACTGTTCAGCTGCTAAGCAAATACTTAAAGTGTTAAAAACTTCATTATCTGAAACTAATACATTTTTATTTAAGTTCAATAAGGTGTCTATGAAAGATATTAAAACTTTATTTCTCTCTTTTTTTGCAGGATAATCTGCACTTTCTGGAATAAAATTTTTTTCATCTTTATTTGAATTGATCCAGACAGTTCCTGTACTTTCATGAATGAATGAAGAGTTTTTACCAAAAACTTTTAACGAATGAAAATGTGGATGTATACATCCACCGTGGGAAGATATCTTAACAGTCATGTTATTATCAAAACCTAGAAGAAGAACTGCAAAATCATTATGCTTTTGTTTAGTTCCTTTTGTTGAAATGTTATTTCCTAAAGTCTTGACTGTTAAAGGATTTTTTCCAACTATCCAAACAACTAAATCAATCATATGAACAGCTGCACCATGAATAATTGAGTAAAAATTTGCTTCTGCTCTCCAACCTGAAATTAATTTTTCCTTTCTTCCCCAAAAATAATCAGCTTCTATATAATATATATCTCCCAAAATATTCTGTGTGACTTCTTTACGAACTTTTAAGAAGAGTGGACAGGTACGCAAAACCATATTAGATGATAATCTTAAATTTGATTTTAATTTTAGCATATTTTTAATATCCCCAGCTTCTTTTGACGTCATACAAATTGGCTTTTCTACAAAAACATGTTTGTTATTATTTAATGATTCTAATACTTGTGAATAATGAAATTCATCGTGTGAAGCTATACAAACCAAGTCTATATTTTCATCATTGAAAATATCTCTTGAATTAGAAGTTAATTTGGCTTTAGGAAATTCAAATCTTACATCTTCAAGTTTTTTTTTATTAAAGTCGCAAACCCAAATAAGTTCACAATTAGGATGAGCGTTCAAAGTTCTGGCATGATGAATACCAACTCCCAAACCTATAACAGCAGCCTTAATTTTTTTATTTATACTCAATAAAATACTCCAAATTTAAAAAATTTTTTTTAATTTTAAAAGACACAACAATAAAAATTTTTTTTACTTTATTAACATTTTAGAAAACTTGATAGGAAAAAGTTTCATATACTTTTTACCTTTTTTTAAATACCAAGTTTCTAGATTTCTTAAATCTTTTATTTCATCAACGGTTAAGTCTAAATTTGGATTTACATATTTATCACACTTAATATTAAAGATTTGAAATTTTTTAGAATTATCATAAAAATATTTTGTAACATGTTCACGGTCAATTTTTTTTACAATATTTTTATTATTCTTAATAAAAGTTGAACTTTTAATTAATTCAACGCTCATACCAGGTGGAAACGTTTTTGGAAAAACATTGCTAACTAAATCAACATTCTCTTTATTGTATATAGAAATTGCATAATCAAATAAATTTGGAAACAACAATGGACTATCTCCACATATTCTGAAAAAAGCCTCGCATTTATGTTTTTTTAGGGCTAGGATGTATCTTTTTACTACATCATCTCGCGGACCACGAACAACATCTATACCAATTTTTTTCGCATACACCACCAAAGGTTCATCTAAAATTTCATTACTCGTAGCTAATATAATAGATGATTTAATTTTAGTTTTTCTTAAACGGTTAACAACATTTAATAAAAGTGGCTTTCCCATAAATGGAGAAAGTACTTTACCAGGAAACCTTTTGGAACTCATTCGACACTGAATAATTGCATTTATCATGTTACTAGTATTATCAATAAATTAACAAGATTTTTTTTCAATATTAAAACTTATCATATATCTTTGATATTATTTTCATCAAATTAGATGGGACTGATTTTGTGTTTGCATTAACAAAATCATCAATAAATTTTTTATTTTTATAATTGTAATTTTTTTCATATTTATATTTTAAATTTTTTAATGAAGATATCGCCTCATTACATAAGTCTCTTAATTCATCTCTATTTTTTAAAACTAATCCAGCATCATATTTCTCACTAAAAAAAGTATTACACGTCAAATATCTTGGCAGCACGGTAATTTTTTTTTTAATAAAAAATTCAAATACAACACTTGAACCTGCATGCAATATAATATCTGACCATTCAATTAATTTTGAAGTTGAGTGAGGTTTTGATATCAAATAAAACCTTATATTATTTCTTTCCTTTAATTGATTGGGGAAGATAGGGAAAAAAGAATCATAATTTAATACTATTATTTCAATTTCACTATAACTTGATATAAATTCAATTGTTCTAATAACTTCATCCCAAAAAATATTTATATTTTTCTTAGGTAAAACAAATAATATTTTAACCTTAAACTTCCTATTAACAGCTACATCATTACCATCTAAATTAAGTTTTGATTTAGTTTTTAACCACTCCTTACAAAATCTTAAAGAACCTAATAAATAATATTTTTTTTGCTCCGATGATTTAATTTTTTTTTTTAAAATATCAAATTTATTATTAAATAAATAAAAATCAAAATTACAGTAATTTTTATTGATTTTATTTTCTTTTTTTTTTCTTAAATCAGTATCAATTAACATATCATTCTCTGCAAGTTCAGTGCCATGAGGTAGAACCATCCATTTTGTTTTTTTATTGATTTCTTTTATTTTCCCTACTAATTTTTGAACTTTAGTATTTGAGTGCAAAGTAACAACCAATGGATTTTTAGATTTTATAAAATTCTTTCCAACTTTTTCTTTTAATTTAATTTGTCTAAATTTTATTTTTAAATAAGTTAAGTAAAATCTATTAAATACTCTATTAAAAAATTTAATTAAAAAATTATTATTAAAAGTTTCTAAGGTGTTTTTAATTTTTGATAGAAAAATGTTATTAAATAAATATTTGATTTGTATATTTTTCAATTTAAATAAAAATTGTACTCTAGGATCTAAATTTTTTTTATAGTTAGATTGATTTTCTAATATTAATAAATTAGCACTATAATTATAATTACTACTTGAATTCAAAAAATATAAAAAGGGCAACAAATGATCTATATCCTTATGTCCAAAACTTTCTTCGCGAAATATAATAAAAATTATTTCTAGTTTTTTTTTTGATATTTTTTTTATATTCATTGAATATCTATTTTTTAATTTTAAAGTTCTTTACTAAATCTTTTTATATTACAAATAGTGTTTGTATGTTAATTAATATTTTAACTTACAATCAATTAAATAATTAATACTAAGATTAAAAGTTAAATTTTATTTGAATAATATAGAGAAATTTAAAAAAATAATATTATTTAAAAATATATAAAACAGATTAAAAAACTTAATAATGAAAAATATATATTTCTTTGTTCCTTGTGACATCTACATAAGAGATTTTGATGCACGTTTAATTACAGTTTTGTCAGTAATTAAGTATGTAAAAAATGTAAAATTTATTATTGGATCACAACACGAAGTCAATAAATTTATCATTAAAAATAATAATATTAAAAAAATGATATATCTCGAAAAAGGTATCGATACGAGATACAGCAGTTGGTATTATTACTTAGCTAAAAGAGGTTGCTTAATTTATACTTTAAGTGAGGAAGGTGGTATATTTGAAAAAAATCGAAATTTAGTGTCTTTTGACATAGACACGGATAATTTAGATTTAATTAGAAAAAATTTTATTTGGTCAAATCTAATTTATGAAGAAATAATTAAAAATAAAAAAAAATTTTTTAACCACTCTGAATTTTTAGTCACGGGCAACCCAAGATTTGATCTCTGTTCTGAAAACTTTAATGATTTTTATGATAATTTTTTAGAACAATATAAAAAAAAAAAATGTATTGTAATAAGTTCAACATTTACAAGTGGTAACAGTTCTGTTCCAGATGAACTTAAAATAATAAGATTAATAAGTAAAAAAAATTATCTAAAGAGTTCATACCAATTTGATAAAGTTAGGAAGAAATATAGCAATGAATTAAGAAATCATTTTATAAAACTTACAAAAGAAATTTCCAATGAAAACCCTGATATTCAAATCTTTTTTAGACCTCATCCTGTAGAGAGTCATGATATTTATAAAAAACACTTTCAAAATTTTGAAAATATTATTGTTAATAACTCTGTTCCTGCAAGAGATATGATTGCAATTTCTGATACTTTGATACATCATGACTGCACTACAGCAATAGAATGTTTCTTAAACAATAAAAAACCTATAGCATACCTTCCAATTTTTGATGAGAATGTTGCACAAGAAATACCTATCAAAGTTAGCTATATAAAAAAGTCAATCATAGAGGTTAAAAATCAACTAACTGAAATATTAAAAAATAAAAATTTCGTTGACTTGAAGAAAAGTAATTTAGAATATTTTCTTGAAAATTTTAACAATAATTCATATGAAAAAATATCTAATGTTTTAATTGAAGACATTAAAAATTTTAATAGTTTAAAATTAAAAAAGCCTGTGAAATTTAAAATTAAATCATTGCTAAACTATTTAATTGCTATTTATGTAAGGTTTAATAGATTAATTATTGAAAAATTTTCAGGACTTTTTTCACAAAAAAAATTTTCTAAACACAATAAATTTTCAAAAAATATTGAATTAAATGAACTAAAGAATAAAATTCAAATATTATCAAAAAAAATAATTTTAAAAAAACAATTGAAAATAAAAAAGTTAAATAATAATTTATTTATGATTGAGGATGAATAAGAATTAAATTTTATGAAAAAAAAATATTTAATTATTACAGGTGCTAATGGA
>MDTB01195680.1_pt1 | contig 10291 bp, 14 predicted proteins | sample 811161 | NCBI WGS metagenome assembly MDTB01 (sample SAMN05326650, study PRJNA326480) | marine metagenome | isolation source: seawater | place: Mediterranean Sea | collected 2009
AGAAGATTTCAAGGCACTGAGTTTGAACAAGAAACTTTCTTTGTAGAAGACCCTAATGGTAATGTTTTAGAAATTAAAACTATGACTAATCCAGAAGTTCTTTTTAAAGTAACAAATTAGTTTTATAATAAATATTTTTAGAATTACTCTAATGGTACAAATTTACCTTGAATATTATCATAATATTCAATACTAGCGTCTTTTAAATTTTGCCATACACCGTGAATACTCAAAGTGTTTTGTTCAACCCTTTGTTTTACAAACGAATAAGTTAATAAGTTTTTCAGTGAATTAAGTATTGCTTCTTTTTCAAGAATTTTTTCCAGTTCACTTCTTCCTAACTTTTTATCTAAACTCTTAAAAGTTGGCTTTAAAATTTCTAACCACAACTCTATGAAACTTTTATTTTTATTATCACTTTCAAAAAAATCAAAGCATGCTTTGATTCCTCCACATTTTGAATGACCCAATATAACTATATGTGAAACTTTTAAATAGTTTACTGCGTATTCTATAGCAGCAGATGTACCATAAAAATGTGAACTTGCAGAATTCTCTGGAACCAAGTTAGCAATATTTCTATGAATAAAATGAGCACCAATTTCGGATTGAAATAATGAATTAGGGTTAACTCTGCTATCACAACAAGATATTATCATTGTTGAAGGTTGTTGTCCGTTTTCATCAAGATTTTTATATAAATTTTCATACTTTGGAAAATCATTTTGCTTCCAATCAAAAATTTTTTGTTTTAAGTCATTGGAAAGTGGCGTTACTTTATCTAGATAATTATTCATATTAAATATCAATATCATTTTTGAAATAAAGATTTAAACTATTTTTTTAATAATTTATAATTAAGCATGATTTTTGTAAAACATATAATTCGCTATCCAATAAAAGGTTTAAATGGAGAGTATTTGAAAGAAACAAAGCTCTCCAAAAACTCAACCATTTTAGGAGATAGAATGTTTGCATTTGCAAAGCATGACAATAATATAAATGAGTATGCACCAATTTATATGAAAAAAACAAATTTCCTTGCATTAGTCAAAGAAGAAAAATTATCTTTGCTAAATTCGAAGTTAAATTTAGATAATCAAAATTTAACATTAAGTTATTATGGAAAAGAAATTTTTTCTGGTTTTTTAGATAATAAAATTGAGCTTGATAATTTGTCGACTTGTATCTCTAAATTTCTTGAGATTGATTCAGAAAAAAAACCACGTCTTATAAAAGATAAATCTAACACTCAGTATAATCAGAAACATTCTTTTTCAGATATACCTGATAAAGCTATATCATTTATAAATTTAAACTCAGTAAAAGATTTTGAAAATAAGTTAAATAAGGAAGTTAATCACATCAGATTTAGAGGAAATATAATTTTTGAAGGAATTAAGGCTTGGGAAGAATTTAATTGGTTAGGAAAAATCATACAAATTGAAGATGTTAAATTTGAAATATTTAGAAAAACAAAAAGATGTGCTGCAACTAATGTCAACCCAAAAAATGGATCAAGAGACCTTAATATACCCAATCAACTTAAAAAAAATTATGGACATTATGATCTAGGTGTTTATGGAAAAGTTGTAAATGAGGGTATAATAAAGATAAATGACGAGATAAAAATTAATATTAATACTTGAGAGGTTTTTATGTATGCAGTCAACATTACAATAAAAGTACAAAATGAATTAGCTAAAAAGGCAATAATTCTTGCATTGAAAGATTGGAGCCATGGTTTGTTTCAAAATAATGGATTAATGTTTAGGTGTTTTGTAGATAGGACTGAAAATCAAGTAGAAATATTCCATGTTTTTAGATCAAAAAAAGAAATGGAGGAAGTTAGAAAAAGTAAATCAGACGATTTTTGGAATCAAATTAAAGAGATGGGGGGTCAAGTTTCTAGGTTTGAAGGAAATTGTGAAGTTGAAGTCTCAAAAGGCTTACAAAATTTAGATTTAGAATTTAAATAAATGTCTAGATTTTTTTTTATAATATTTTTCTTTTATTGTTATAAAGCATTAGCTTCTGAAAGAGTTCATCTGGCCGTTGCTTCTAATTTTGTTGCCCCATTAAATATAATTAAAAAAGAGTTTTTAAAAGAAAATGATACATCTTTAATAATTTCAAAAGGGTCAACAGCAAAGCTTTATTCTCAAATCATAAATAATGCTCCAATAGATATTTTTTTATCAGCAGATCAATCAACGCTTCAAAAAATACCAAAAGATAAAAAAATAGAAAGTTCACAATTCACTTATGCTATAGGGAAGTTATTAATTTTTTCTAAAAATAAAATTAATAAGAATAAAAATCTCGAACAAGTTTTAAAAAATAATCGAGTTAAACAAATAGTTATAGCTAATCCGCGTTTTTCTCCATACGGGCGATCTACTGTAGAAATTTTAGAAAAGAAGAAAATATGGAGTAATCTTAAAAATAAAATTATACTTGCTTCAAATGTAAATCATGTATCATCATTTATTTTTTCAGGTAATGCTGATTTAGGTTTTATTTCATATTCTGATAAAATGAAAATTTTAGAATTAAAAAAAGGGTATTTTTTTGAGGTTCCATCATATCTGTATACAGAGATAAAACAGGATGTATTATTAATGAAACGTGCAGAAAAAAACAGCGTAGCTCAAAATTTTTTAGTTTACTTAAAGTCAAGTAAAATTAAGAAAATAATTAAATCTTTTGGATATAATGTTAAAGGTTAAAAAGTTTCTTTAATTTAATTTGAATTGATGTGTCGTTTTCACCCCATGCTATAGTCCCAGAATAATTACCTTGAGAATCATGAATAAAAACGGTTGCGGTATGATTAATGGTATAGTCTTGATTATCTATATTTACTTTTTCCCAATAAACATTCCAATTCTTTGCAAATCGATCTATTTCTTTTATATCACCAGTAATGCCAATAATTGAATCATTAAAACTTTCAATATAATTGCCTAAATTTTTAATGTCATCTCTTTCAGGATCTAAAGTGACAAATATGATATTGTATTTTAAATTATTCAATTTAGATTGATTAATATTGTTTGTGAGAGTTGAAAGTGTAGTTGGACAAACTTCAGGACAATGTGTAAATCCAAAAAATAAAAAAGTTGGTTTATTAAGAAATATTATTTCATTTATAGGTGTTCCATTATGAGTAATAAGATTGGTTTTTGATAAGATACTTTGTAAATTTATTTTAGAATTTTCTTTAAAATAATTTATAGTTAATAGAAAGGCTGGTATTATTAAAACAAAAAAAAATAAGGATATGAAAATTAATATTTTTTTTGTTTTGAACATAATTATAGCAAATTGTAAATTTTTATTTTTTTAAATATAAAAGTGCATGTAAAATGAAATTTAGAATGTAACATAATGAATTGAAAGCTTATGTCAAATATTAAACGAAAATTAACCACAATTCTTGCTACCGACTGCGTTTCTTTTAGTAAACACATGGAAGAAAATGAAGAAAGTACATTAAAAAGTCTTAATAGCTGTAGATCAATAATTGATAAGAAAATTGAACAATATAATGGAAAAATTTTTCATACAGCTGGTGATTCTGTTATTGCAGAGTTCCAGAGTCCTGTCGAAAGTGTCAAAGCATCCATAGAATTTCAAAAAGAAATAATAAATATGAATGAACAAACTGATATTATTCCAAAATTATCTTGGAGAGTAGGAGTTCATGTTGATGATGTTATAATTGAAAAAAATAACATTTATGGAACAGGAGTAAACGTAGCTGCAAGATTAGAGGCAAAATGTAATCCAGAACAAATATTAATTTCTAATATTGTACACCAACAAATTAAAAATAAAGTTGAAGAAAAGTTATTTGAAGCTGGCGAAATTGAACTAAAAAACATGTCTAATAAATTTGATGTATTTTCTATTTTGGGCCAATACACAGATAATGAATTAGAATTAAAATTAAAGAAAAATAAAAATGTTGTGAAAAATAAAAAGTTGAAATTTGCCATTTTGCCTTTTGTTAATTCTAGTAATGACGAAGATAGTGGTTTTCTTGTTGACGGTATAATTGAAGATCTGATCACAGAATTTTCAATGATGAGAGAGTTTGATATTTTATCAAGACAAACATCAGTTAATTATAAAACAAATTATGGAGATTTAGGAGAATTTTCAAAAGCTTTTGATTTAGATTTTCTTGTAACTGGGAGTATTAGAGCTTCTGGAAAAAGAGTAAGGATAAATATTGAATTAAGTGATTCAAAAGATGATAGTGTAATTTGGAGCAATAAGTACGACCGTGTTTTAGAGGATATATTTGATGTTCAAGATGAAATTGTAAGAAAAATTTCAATTGCTTTGCTTGGTGAAATTCAAATTAGTTCGTTACAAAGGTCTAAAAGAAAACCAACTGAAAATATGACTTCCTACGAATATCTATTAAGAGGTAAAGAAAAACATCATCATTTTAAAAAAGAGTCTAATAAGGAAGCACTTCAATATTTTGATCAAGCAATAGAAGCAGATGCGAACAATGCTCAAGCGTATGCTTGGAAAGTTTGTACTCTTGGTCAAGCAATGTTTAGGGGATTTCTAGAAAACCCAGAAAAATTAATGGAAGAAGCTAAAAAAAATATACAAAAAGCATTAGAATGTAACGAAAATGACTTTGAATGCCATAGAATGCTCTCAGCTGTATATTTAAGTAACCATGAATATGGTCTAGCAGAGGATCATGGTCAAAAAGCTTATCAAATGGTTCCTAATGATCCAAGAGTTTTGGCAGGTTTTGGTGAAGTATTAGTTAGAGTTGGGGAAATACAAAAAGGTTTGGAACTATTAAATAAAGCTTATGATTTAGATCCCATTCCACAAGGTCAGTCCACGTCTGACAATAGACTTAAAGATCTAATATTAGGATATTTTTTAGATGAAAGTTTTGAAAAGGTAATTGAATTAGCATTAAAGTTAAGAACTATCGACCAAAGGTCATGTCTATTAACTTTGTATGCTCGTCATAATATAGAACAAGATATTAAAGATACCAAAGAGTTTAAAGTTTTTAAAAATGATTATAGTGATGATGATTGGGACAACATAATTGATAGATTTCATATTCCTGACGAAAAAATTATTTCAAATTTAAAAGATTTTTCAAAAAAAATTTAAAATCCACAAAAAGATAGTATATTTTTAAATAATTGATTATATCTAGCTACATAAGGTAAACAAATTATCAAAAGTATTGCAAAAAATATTATCAAAAAATATTTAAATTTTAAAATTAAGTTAACTAACATCATTACATTTTAATTCCTCTTACATAATTATCTATAAAATGTTAATATTAATTAAAAAGAGTGTAATTTGGAATATAAATCAAATATTCAACAAAAGGATAAATTCAAAGGGAATTATTTTGGCACAGGTGAGATGATTTTGAACGGCTTTTTTGAAGGTACAATCAAAATTGATAAATTATATATAAGAGAATCGGCAAATTTTATAGGACATATTACAGCAGTAGAAGTTTTTGTTCATGGTAATGTCAAGGCAGACATTATGACTGACAAACTTCATATTTCATCTATTGGAACAGTTGAAGGTGATATTATTTATAGATCTTTAAAAATAGACGAAGGAGGATTTTTAAAATCATCTAAAGTTATTAAAATGTCTGACAAAAGTATTTTAAATAATAAAGTTTCAAAAAAATAGATGGAAATTAACTTTGAAAATTTTTCTAAATTTAATATTCAAGTTGGAACAATTATTAAAATTGAAGATAATGTTAAGGCTAGAAAACCAGCTTACGTAATAGACGTAGATTTTGGAAAAATTGATGGCATTAAAAAATCTTCAGCTCAGGTGACAAAATATACTAAAGATGAATTGCTTAACAAAAAAGTTATAGCTGTTACGAATTTTCCTAAAAAAAATATTGCAGGTGTCATTTCAGAAATTTTGATTTTAGGTGCAATTACAGGTGAAGATGTAAAATTATTAGGTGTTGATTCAAATGTTGAAGATGGTACTAAAATAGGATGATGTCTAAAGCATCTCCTCTTAGAGAATTGAATGGAATTATACCTAGTTTACATACACCTTTTAATAAAGATAAGTCGATAGATTATAAGAGCTTAAAAAAGTTAATTTTTCATACTATTCTAACAAACTGTGCTGGCATGCTTGTGACAGCAGTTGCAGGTGAGACACAAAGTCTAACTTTTAAAGAAAAATCGGAATTGATGGAATTTATTTTGAATGTCAATAATGATAAAATTCCAATTATTTTTGGTTGTAGTTCATCAATTATTGAAGAGATTTATTCATTAGTAGAACTTGCAAGACAAAAACACGTTAAATGGTTTTTAATTCAGGCCCCAATGAATCTAGACGAAAATGAACTAATAAAATTTTATAAAAAAATAAATGAAATTGGTCCATCACATTTAATGATACAAGACTTATCATGGGATGGCTATGGCCTCTCTGACAATATTATTAAAAAACTTATGGATGAAGTTCCAAAGTTTAAGTCATTAAAAATTGAAGTTGTAAACTCAGGGTTAAAGTATTCAAATATTAAGAAGATAACAAAAAATAAATTACACCTTACAGGTGGCTGGGCTGCAACTGGTTTCATAGAAGCTATGAGGAGGGGTGTACATGGTTTTATTCCTTCAACAATGGAAATAATTTATAACAATGTATACCAGTTAATGCAGAATAAAAAGGAAAATGAGGCAAGAGAACTTTTCTACAAAATTTTACCAACAATTTCTTTTGCACATCAACATATAAATACATCAATTAAATTTTATAAAATGTTAAGAGTTAAAGAAAATATTTTTTCTTTAGATATTTGTCGTGGAAGTATTCCAAGTTTTGATATAGATCAAAAACACGAAGCTAAATTTCATATTAACACTATTTTAAATATACAAAGAGAATTGTTAAACAAAAATTTAGTTTAGTCGTAAGATTTTAAAAGTAAATCCTCCGATAAAATCATTTGAGTGGAGATGAAAAATCTCCACTCTTAGAAATCTCTTTTTTAGTTATTAAAGTTTATATATTATTGATTTATGAAAAATAATGTAAAAATGTCTAATAAATATCCTATTCCAGACCAGATGAAAGCTTGGGTTTTAAAAAATCCAAATGAATTAGAATTAATCTCCAAAAAGGTTCCTATTCCTGGTCATTCAGAAGTTTTAGTTCGCATTGATGCTGTTGCGATATGTGCAACAGATCTAGACGTAATAGGGTACGGACCACCAGCTATTATTGAAGGTGGAAAACCATTCAACAAAAATTTTACTCCTGGCCATGAATATATGGGTACAGTAGTTGCACAAGGTCCGTCAGTGGATGAGTTTAATATAGGTGATAGGGTGACAGTTGAAATACATTCAGGCTGTGGTCAATGTAAAAGATGTAGAATGGGGATGTATACCTCGTGCCACAACTATGGTTTAAATTATGGTAAAAAAAATAAAGGTCATCGAGCCAACGGTTTTACTTCTGATGGAGGGTTTAAGCAGTATGCTATTAATCATGTTAATACTTTGATAAAAGTTCCAGATCATATGACTGATGAAGAAGCTACACTTGTGGTTACAGCAGGAACAACAATGTACGGGTTAACAGAATTAGGTGGTTTGATAGCTGGTGAAAGTTTAGTTGTAATTGGGCCTGGACCAATTGGATTATTAGGGGTTGCTGTAGCAAAAGCTTTAGGAGCAGATCCAGTTATTTTAATTGGTACAAGAGATGATAGACTAAAAATAGGGAAAAAGCTTGGAGCTGATTTTGTATTAAATGTTAAAGAAGAACCAGACATAATTAACTCGGTAAAATCTTTAGTTGGTAATGTTGGAGCAGATTATGTTGTTGAATGTGCTGGAACAGAGCAAGCATTGAATGATGCTATTATGATGACTAACAGAGGAGGAAAAATTTGTTTGGCTGCTTTCCCTCATGATTCAATTAAAGTAAATATTCCTTACATGGTCATAAACAATATATATATGTATGGTATAAGAGGTGAAGGTAAAAGTGCAACTCATAGGGCTATGGCATTCATGAAACAAAAAAGGTTTAATGCTAAACTTGTACATACACATACTTTTAAATTAAGCGATTTGCCGACTGCTTTAAAATATGCAAAAGAAAGAATTGATGGCGCAATAAAAGTAGTTATTAAGCCTTGGGAATAAGAATGGTCTCTATCTCAAGTTATTTTCTTATTTACGTTACAGTAAAAAATCAAAAAGAAGCAGAAAAAATAGCTAGTTTAGCCATTAAAAATAATTTAGCAGCATGTGGAAACATTTTTCCTAAAGTTAAATCTATATATAAATGGAAAGATAAAATTCAAAAAGATAATGAAACTATTTTAATACTTAAGACAAATTCAAAAAAATATGATTTGCTTGAAAAAATCATTTTAGAAAATCATTCTTATGATGTCCCATGTATTTTAAAAATTCCAATTGATTCAGGTCATAAAGAATTTTTGAGATGGATTGACCATAGTCTTATTTAATCATTCTTAATTACTTTACCAATATAGGGTAGATTTCTGTTATTTTGCGCATAATCAATTCCGTAACCAACTACAAATTCGTCGGGAATATCAAAACCGACCCACTTTACATCAATATTAGTTTCTCTTCTTGATGATTTATTTAAAAGACAACATACTTCTAATGATTGGGGTTCTCTCTCATTTAACATTTTTATTACCTGATTGAGGGTGTGGCCAGTATCTATAATATCTTCCACGAGAAGTACATCAGTATTTTTAATATCAGTATTTAAGTCACTCAATATTCGAACATTATGAGAACTTACCATTGAATTTCCATAACTTGATACCGTCATAAAGTCTATTTCTACTGGTACTTTAATCTCTCTAGCTAAATCAGCAATAAAAACAAAAGAGCCTCTAAGAAGACCAACTACTAGTAGTTTTTTAGAGTTTTTATAAAAATTATTTATTTCAACGCTGAGGTCTTGTATTCTATTTTTAATCTTTAATTCATCAATTAAAACTTGGATATCATATTCAACATTCATAGTATTAAATATTAAATAATAATATAGTAAATATTAAAAGAATTATTTTTGGAGGTATGAGTTGATAACACTTATTATAGGGTCAATTTTAGGGTTTATGATATTTTTTCCAGTTGTTGTAGCACCTGTAGTATTTAATATCTTAGACGAAAAGCAATCTAGTTTATTTCTTAGGTCCTTTTTTCCTAAATATTATTTATTTGGAATTTTATTAACTTTAATTGCTTTAATTATGTCTATATTTGAAAAAGATGTTGTGATTTTTTTAGCATTTACCTTAATATTAGTTGGATTTCTATTTTCCAGACAAATTTTAACACCTGCTATAAATAAAGCTAAAGATGAAATAATTGAAAGTAATGAGAAATCAAAAATTAAATTTGAAAAGCTTCATAAATTTTCTGTGACAATCAATGTTTTACAAATGATAATTTGTATTATAATTTTATTTTACCAAGTATTTTATTAATTTTTTTATGATAAACAAATATCAACCAAAAAGAAATTTTCCAGACTATAAGTCAAGCATTATTAGGTCGCCTAGAGAAGAACCTTTAATGATAAAACTAACTAATTCTGAAATTACTGGTCCAATGTTTAAAAAAGAGATTTTAAATAATAGTGATAATGATCTAACTATTAATTTTTCTAAGAATTCTGAAAAACCGCTTGGACAAGAAATATTTGTTCATGGGTTTGTAAAAGATGAAAATGGAAATGGTTTGAAAGATATTTTAATTGAAATTTGGCAAGCAAATGCTGGAGGCAAGTATAGACACAGAAATGATACTAATGAAGTTAGTTTAGATAAAAACTTTGGTGGTTGTGGAAGGTTTATGACTTCTTTAGATGGGTACTATATTTTTAAAACTATTGAACCAGGTGCATATCCATATCCAAATAGAGGCATTGAATGGAGACCAAAACATATCCATTTTTCAATATTTGGAAGTATGTTTTTACAGAGGTTGGTTACTCAAATGTACTTTGAGGGCGACCCTTTGATTAAGTTTTGTCCTATGGTTAATTCTATTCCTGATGTAAAAGCTAGAAAACTTTTAATTGGAAAATTAGATCTTTCAAAAACGGAAAATGAAAAAATTCTTGGTTATAGATTTGATATAATTTTAAGAGGTAAAGACCAAAGTTATTTCAAAAATAAAATAGAAGGTCTATAAGGTTTAAAGTATGTTGAAAAAGCTTAGTGAAACACCAT
>MDTB01226621.1_pt1 | contig 10291 bp, 13 predicted proteins | sample 811161 | NCBI WGS metagenome assembly MDTB01 (sample SAMN05326650, study PRJNA326480) | marine metagenome | isolation source: seawater | place: Mediterranean Sea | collected 2009
CGAACTCTCACTTCTTGCGAAACACGATTTTGAGTCGTGCGCGTCTACCAGTTCCGCCATTCGCCCTCAATTGTTTAATTATTATTTAAATAGTATAAGAACTAAAATTATATTAAAACCAAAAAATGTTTAATAGTTTATATCAAAAATGTTTAGATTTAGCAGCTCACAAAAGTTCTAAATATTATTTAGCGATTGTCTCTTTTGTTGAAAGTTCGTTTTTCCCTATTCCACCAGATGTAATGGTAATCCCGATGGTTATTTCAAAAAAAAATGACTTTATAAAGATTTTTCTTATAGCAACAATATTTTCTGTTTTGGGAGGCATATTAGGTTATTTTATAGGAGCATTTTTTTTTGATATTGGAATGCAAATAATGAATATTTATGGCTATGAGTCTAAGCTAATTAACCTTAAAAACAATTTATTAAACAATGATGGTTTTTATGCTTGGCTTGGAATTCTTTTTCTAGCTGGTTTTACTCCTTTACCTTACAAAGTTTTTACTATTGCCAGTGGTTTAATTGGATTTAATATTTTAATTTTTATTCTAATAAGTTTAATTTCAAGAGGATTACGTTTTTTTGTAGTTTCTTATCTGTCTTACAAATTTGGAGATCTATTTACAAAATTTATGAGTAAACATGGATCTAAATGGTTTACTATTGTTGGTATATTAGTTGTTATAATAGGAATTATTGTTTATTTAATTTTAAAATTTCATGCGTAAGTTTAAAATAAAGATTTACTTAAATTTCATTTTTCTTATTTGTCTAACTTCAATAATTTCAGCATATTTCATAGAATATGTGCTTGGACATCAACCTTGCAATCTGTGCCTAATAGAAAGGATACCATATGGACTAGGTCTTATTTTAATAACTTTGAATTATACTTTAGTAAAAAATGAAAAATTTATAATACTATTATTAACCCTAATATTTGTTTTTTCTTTAATAATCTCATTTTATCATTTTGGCATTGAACAAGGTTTTTTTGAAGAATCTGCAGTTTGTGGATTAAAAAATACTTTAAATATAATTTCTAAGGAAGAATTATTAAAACAATTACAAGAAAAAACTATAAGTTGTAAAGATGTGACATTTAGAATTTTTGGATTTTCTCTAACAGCATTTAATATAATTATAAGTTTAATTTTAGTCATTTTTCTAGTTAACCTTTTTAAAAATTATGAAAAATTCAAAAAATAAAATAGAAGAATTTATAAGAGTAGATCATGCCGGAGAGCGTGGTGCGGTTAAAATATATGAAGGCCAATTATTAGCACTAAACACTTTTATTAAAGACGAAAATTTGAAGAAAACAATAGAGGAAATGAAAATTCATGAAAAAGAACATTGTGAATTTTTTGAGAAAGAAATTAAAAAAAGAAAAATTAAACCTACAAAATTTTTGCCACTATGGGATTTACTCGGAGTTGGTTTGGGTTTTGGCTCAACAATTCTAGGTAAGAAAGCAGCAATGTTGTGTACGGCTTCGGTTGAGGAAGTGATAGATAAACATTATCAAAATCAAATAGATCAACTTGGTCCTGAGGAAAAAGAACTTAAGAAAAAAATTATCAAATTCAGAGAAGATGAACTACATCATAAAGATATAGCCTATGAGAAAGGTGCATCTAAAAAAGGTTTTTATTCCATTATGGATAAAATTATCAAAACTGGTTCTAAATTAGCTATTAATATTTCAGAAAAAATTTAATTTAAGCTTCTAATTCAACATCCCAATACAAATAGTCCATCCAACTTTTGTGTAAATAATTTGGAGGAAAATTTTTACCATTACGATGTAAATCTTCAGTAGAAGGTTGATAAGGATGTTGATTAAGTTTCATGCCTGAAGCTTTTAATAATTTACCACCTTTTTTTACATTACAGGCTGAGCAAGCTGTTACAACATTGTCCCAATGCGTCTCTCCTCCTTTAGATCTTGGTAATAAATGGTCAAATGTTAATTCATTACTACTTCCACAATACTGACAAGAAAATTTATCTCTTAAAAAAACATTAAATCTTGTAAAACTTGGGTTTGACTGAGGAACAATATAATCTTTCAAAGCTATAACGCTTGGTAATTGCATATCAAATGACGGGCTCCTAACAACTCTATCATAGTTACTCACTATAATTACTCTATCTAAAAAGACTGACTTTACGGTATCCTGCCATGACCATAATGATAAAGGATAATAACTTAAGGGCCTATAATCTGCATTAAGAACTAATGCTGGACATTTTTCTAACGATACATCTTGTTCAATAAAGTTATTCATTATTTAAGTTTAGCTTATATAAAAAACTATTTCAATATTTACAGATCATTAAATTTTTTTGAAATATATTTTAAAGCTATACTTGAAGCTTCAATTGGAATATGGTGATCACAATTTTTTATTAAATGTGTCTCTATTTCAACATTATTTCTTATAAAAAAATCTTGAGCCTCTAACAGAAAATTAGGTGAGACAACTTGATCATTCTCTCCATGGATCAATAGAGTGCTTGTTGAAGTTTTTTTTCTTAATTTTAAATCTTTTTGATCAATAATTTTACCAGAAAAACCAACAACACAATTAAATTTTTGTTCTGATGTAAGACCTAAATTAATAGACATCATACAACCTTGACTAAAACCAGATAAGCAAATTCTGTTATTTTCTAGTTTAAATTCCATTTTTATTTCATTAATAAATTTTTTTAATTTGTTTTCGGCTTTAATCGATTGCTCTAAAATATAGTTAGAATCATCTTTAGTAAGATCAAACCATTGAAAGCCTGATGGGTTAATAGGACAAACCTCATGACCATTTGGACAAATAAAAACTGTATTCGGCAAATGTCTTTTCCAGTTCATTGTTATAGCGCTTATGTCATTTCCATCACCACCATAACCATGAAGTAGTATAATTGCATTCTTGATTTCTACATTGTCTTGGGGCTTTATTAAAATTGAATCTAGACAAAATGTCATACTACATGATTTATGTTTTTTTATTTTTAAAACATCTTACAATAGAATTATGATTTCAGGAATATTAGTAAAAATTTTATCAATAATTTTATTAGTTGCAGTTGGTATCGTTCTAATACTTGGTATTGGGACTTTATTCAAAGGTGGTGAGACAAGTAAAAAATATTCCAATAAACTTATGCAATTAAGAGTTTTATTACAATTCATAGCAATAATTGCTTTGGTAAGTTTTGCCTACTTTTTTAAGAATTAATTGTAATTACTCAACCAATCTATAAATTTTTCATCTTCAAAATCAATTGAACCAATTATTCTTGCAAATTCATATCCATCTTTATTAAATAAAATTGAAGTTGGTATTCCTCTCAATCCAAATTTTTTTGCTAAAGTTATAGGAGAATCAAAATATATTTCTAAGTTTTTTATTTCCAAATTATTAAAAAATAGAAGTGATTTATCTAAATTGTCTTGACCAATATTAATTGGAAATATCTCAATATTATCTAATTTCTTATTAACTTGTAATAAATCTAATGATGGCATTTCTTTTTTGCATGGAGCGCACCATGTTGCCCAAAAATTTATTAGAACCAATTTTCCCCTAAAACTATCTAAATTCAGTTGATTATTTTTATCGTCTAGAAATGTTATTTCATAATACTTTTTTAACTCCTTGTTTATAACAAGGTTTTTTATATCAGTAGAATCATCTGCAAATGAGTTAGTGATCAAAAAAATAAAAATAATTATAAATCTCATGTTAAAAGGTATAACTAATTAACATGACAAAAAATAAAAACAACCAGGCAATTTGGAACACCAGATTAAAAAAAAATTCATCCAGTCTTTTTCAGAAAGTTGGAAGCTCTATAGATATAGATAAAAGACTTTATAAAGAGGATATAATGGGATCTATTGCCCATGTAGAAATGCTTTTTAAACAAAAAATTATTTCATTCAAAGTTAAGAATAAGATTGTTTATGGATTAAATAAAATTGAGAAAGAAATTTCCAAAAATAAATTTGAATTTAATAAAGAATATGAAGATATTCATATTAATATTGAAAAGAAATTATTTCAAATTATTGGAGATGAGGCAGGATATATTCACACTGCTAGATCAAGAAATGATCAAGTAATAACTGATTTGAAAATTTGGATGAAAACTTCTACTAAAGAAATAAACATCCAAATTAACAAGCTAATAAAAACAATTTTAAAAACTGCAGAAAAAAATATTGATACCATTATGCCAGGTTTCACACATTTAAAAAATGCACAGCCAGTTTCTTTTGGACATTATTTAATGGCATATGTTGAAATGTTTATGAGAGATAAAAAAAGATTTGAAAATAATTTTAAAAATCTGAATGAAAATCCTTTAGGTGTCTCAGCTTTAGCTGGAACTTCATTTAATATTGACAGAGATTACACTACAAAAAAGTTAGGTTTTAAAAATCCCACCAATAATTCAGTTGATACAGTATCTGACAGAGATTTTGTTTTAGATTTTCTTTATGCTTCTTCAGTCTGTTCAATGCACATATCGAGAATTGCAGAAGAATTGATTATTTGGAATTCAGATGGATATAATTTAATTAATTTATCCGATAAGGTTGTAACTGGATCTTCAATAATGCCACAAAAAAAAAATCCAGATCTGCTTGAATATTTAAGAGGTAAAACTGGATCAATGTATGGTAATTTATTTTCTATGTTAACAATTCTTAAAGGGCTTCCGCTTTCTTATTTTAAGGATCTTCAAGATGATAAACAATTAGTTTTTGTATCTTTTGATACTATTACAAACTGTTTGAAAATATTGAATGAAGTTTTAAATAACTTAAGTCCAAATAAAAAAATGATGTTAGGTTTGGCTGAATTAGGTTATATCACAGCGACCGACTTAGCAGACTATCTTGTCAAAAATCATTCAATGACTTTCAGGAATGCATATCAAAAAACAGCTGCTATAGTCAATCTTGCAGAAAAAAAGAAAAAAAAACTCAAGGATCTTGATATTATGGAGCTCAAAAAAATTGAACCAAAACTAACAGATGAGGTTTTGAAAATATTTGACTTAAAAAATTCTGTAAATTCAAAAAAATCTTTTGGAGGAACATCTTTTGATAATATTAAAAAGATGATAGTTAAATATAAAAAAAATAATGATTAAAAAAATTTATATAATTCTTTTTTTGTGCTTGATCGTAATATCCTGTGGAAAAAAAGGCAATCCTATATATAAAAACAATGGGAAAAATTTTGAAGGCACAAAACTTAAAGTGGTGCTATGAAATATAAAAAAAAAGATCTACTAATTGATGGTTTTAAACCAGAAATATTAGCAGAAAAATATTCAACTCCGATCTATTGCTATTCTTTTAAAAAAATAAGAGAAAATATAACTCGATTTAAAAAAAACTTTAAAAAAATAAATCCCCTTATTTGTTATGCGGTTAAAGCAAATTCGAATAAAGTATTAATTAGAGAAATAGGTAAATTAGGATTAGGTGCAGATGTAGTTTCAATTGGTGAACTAATGAAAGCTCTTAAATCAGGAATTAGTCCAAATAAAATTGTTTTTTCAGGTGTTGGGAAAACAGCAGAAGAAATAAGTTTTGCTATTGAAAAGAAAATTTTGTTAATAAACGCAGAGTCAAAAAGTGAAATTTTAGAAATAGAAAATATTGCATCAAAAAAGAAAAAAACAGTTGATGTGGGTTTAAGATTAAATCCAAATACTGACGCGAAAACTTTAAGCCAAATCTCTACTGGAAAGAAAGAAAATAAGTTTGGTGTATCTGAAAAAAATTTTTATAACATTGTTGAATATGTAAAAAAGTCAAAATTCCTAAGATTAAAATGTTTAAGTGTGCATATAGGTAGTCAAATACTTGATCACAAACCCTACGAAAAAATGCTTAAAGTTGTACAACGAGTTATAGATAAGACAAATTTTAATTTTAAATATATCGATTTAGGTGGTGGCATGGGTATAGATTATGAAAAAAATAATAAAAAACTTAATTTTTTGAAATATTCCAAAAGTATTCAAAAATTTTTAAAAAAAAATAATTCTAAAATAGTTTTTGAACCTGGTAGAAGCATTGTAGCAAATGCTGGTTATCTGATATCAAAAGTAATATACATAAAAGAGGGTGATCAAAAAGATTTTATAATAATTGATGCAGCCATGAATGATTTAATGAGACCTGCATTATACAATGCCAAGCACCTAATAATGAGTGCAAAAAAAAATAATATAAAATCAAAAAAAATTTATGAATTTGTTGGTCCAATTTGTGAAAGTACGGATAGGTTTTTGACAGTTAAAGGATTTCAAAAACTAAATGAAAAAGATATTATTATAATTTGCGATGTAGGTGCCTATGGGATGTCTTTAAGTTCAAATTATAATTTAAGACCAAAACCAATTGAATTATTAATCGAAAAATCAAAAATTAAAATTATAAGTAAAAGACAAAGTCTAAAAGAATTAGTATAGTTTTTTTAAATGATAAGAAATTTTTTGTTCTCTACATTTTTTTTTTCAGGAATAATTTTTATTTCAATAGTTTTTCTTCCATCATTAATTTTACCACAAAAAATTGTTTTATTTGGAGGAAAATTGATGGGATATTGGGCATCATTTTGTTTAAAACTTTTTCTTTCAACAAAAATCACAATTAAAGGAAAGGAAAATATTATTTCTGATAATAAATTTTTTATTGCTGCTTCACATCAATCTATGTTTGAAACTTTTTTTTTACAAACAATTTTTAAATCACCAGTTTTTATTCTTAAGCAAGAGCTTCTTTTGATACCAATATTTGGATGGTATTTAAAAAAAATTGGATCTGTTTCAATTAGTAGAGATAAAATAACAAGAGATAATTTAAATTTTATAACTAATATTGCAAAAATTGTGAATGAAACTGACAGACCTCTGATTATTTTTCCTCAAGCTACAAGGGTTTTACCAGATGAAAGACCACCTTTTAAAAAGGGTGCTGGAAGAATTTATGAAGAACTAAAAATTTATTGTCAACCATTAGCAATAAACTCTGGCTATGTTTGGCCTAAAAATGGACAGAAAAAATCTAACAAACAAATTACTATTTCAATTTTAAAACCAATCGAGCCTGGTTTGACAAAAGAAGATTTTATTAAAATTTTACAAAAAAATATTTATTCTGAGCTCAATTTAATTAATTAACCCTTCATAGGCATTACTACGAAAATACTGTCAAAATCACTTGGATCTTTTATCAAAACAGGAGATCCCGAGTCATTAAAAAAAAGTTCAATCATTTTTCCATCAATTTGTGATGCAACATCTAACAAATATCTTGAATTAAAACTTATGTCTAAGTCATGTCCAAATTTTGCTAAAAGTGTTTCTTTTCCATCTCCGCTATTAGTATTATTAACTGATAAATTTAAAGCATCTTTAGTCAAATTAAACTTTACACCATCTTTTTTATCAAGTGATACGGATGCAACTCTATCAACTGAGTCTAAAAATAATTTTAAATCTATTTCTAATTTTTTTTGGTTATTTTTAGGAATAACCTGTACATAATTTGGAAATTTTCCATCAATCAATTTTGAAATAAGAGTACTTTTATTAAGTTCAAATTTGATTTTTGATTTTAGATTGCAAATTTTTACATCTCCATCATAGTTATCCAGTAATGAACATAATTGGAAAATAGTTTTTTTAGGTAATATAATTGGATCAAATTCAATCTTTTGATCTAGTCTAGTTTTCGAAATAGACATTCTATGACTGTCGGTTGCTACAGCTGTTAAATATTTTTTATCCTCAACTTCTGTTTGATGTAAATATATTCCACTCAGATAATGCCTGGTTTCATCATTTGAGACTGAAAACTTACATTTATTAAGTAATTTTAAAAATTGTTTAGATTTTATAATAAATTCATTTTGATAAAAATTTTCATCCATTAAAGGAAACTCAGAGGGGCTTCTGCAATTTAAATTAAAATTAGATTTTTCTGATTCTAGATGTAATTTACTTGTATCGGTTAGAGTGAGGCAGATTTTTTTCTCTGAAGAAAATTTCCTTACTATATCGTACATTATTGAGGATTGTGTAGTAGTTTGACCCTCTTCTAAAATTTCTACATTATCAATTTGATGTATAAAAATTAGATCTAAGTCGGTTGCAGTAATTGTCAGTTTTGAATTTTGAGCAACCATCAATATATTTGATAAAATGGGTAGAGTGCTTCTTTTTTCAATTACACCCTGGCAATAATTTAATGCTTGTTGTAGGTCTTGTTGATTTATATTAAATTTCATTTTCTCTATTATTATAAAGTATCTGGTTTTTAAGTTTATTAATATTATCTACCATTTCTGCATCTTTCTCTTTTAATTTTTCAATGGTTTTAACTGAATGAATAATTGTCGTATGATCTCTATTGGAAAATTCTCTTCCAATTTCTGGTAATGATTTTGAAGTTAAAATTTTTGTTAAATATATAGCTGTTTGTCTGGGTCTAACTAAATATCTTGATCTTCTAGAAGATAACATTTCATTTTTGCTAATCTTAAAAAATCTACAAACCAAAGTTTGGATTAAATCAATGGTAACTTTATTTTCTGTCAAATTTAATAGATCTTTTAATACAACTTTAGACTCTGCCAAATTTGGGGTTTTTTTATAAATTCTTGAAAATGATACTAATCTATTAATAGCTCCTACAAGTTCTCTAATACTAGTAGTAATTTCCAGAGCAAGGAAATCTTTTATCTCTTTTGAAATGTTAACCTGTTCTGAATATAGATTATTAAACTCCTCAGTTTTTTTTTCGATTATATTTTTTCTTAAATCATAATCTGGTTTTTGGATATCAACTACTAAACCGCCTGAAAATCTAGACTTAATTCTTTCTTGTATTCTTGAAAGTTTATTTGGAGCTCTATCAGCTGAGACAATTATTTGTGAACCTTTATCAAGTAATGCATTAAATGTATGAAAAAATTCCTCCTGCATTGCCTCTTTTCCGTTCATAAATTGAATATCATCTATAAGTAATATATCTGTGTTTCTAAAATTTTCTTTGAATTTAATCATGTCGTTAGCTTTTATAGATTTTACAAATTGATACATAAATCTTTCTGCTGAGATAAACATTACTTTATTTTTATCTTTCAATTCAAAACCAATAGAATTTAATAAATGTGTTTTTCCCATTCCTACTCCACCATAAATATAAAGAGGATTATAGTGTGAAATATTTTCAGAAACTTTTAATGAAGCTTCAAAAGCTAGTTTATTACTTGAACCAATGATAAAATTTTCAAATCTTTTATTTGGATCAATTCGATTATATTGAAGATGAGAATCTTTTATAAAAGAAATATTTTCATTATTTTTGATTGAGTTATAGTTATTTTCTTTTTGACTTGCTGTATTTAGCTCAATTATTTTGAACTCAATTCTTATTAAATCTTTTTTATAGTTTCTTATAATTTGTAAAATTTGATCTAAATATCTTGAGGTTATCCAATCACGTATAAACCTTGTTGGAACAGATAATAATATATAATTATTAAATTCATCAACGAAATTTATCTTTTTAAGCCAGCTTTCATAAATATCTTGGCCTAATTTATTCCTCATTTCAGTTTGAATAGAGCTCCAATCTAAACTGTTCGTTTTTAAATTTGTGAAATTTTTATTTATTATTGAATTATTCATATTTCTTGGGGAAAGTTTAGTTAGAACCATAATAATATTTTTGCAACAAATAATTTTAAAAAACAAAAAAAAAATAAAATCTAGGATTGTGCTGATCAAAAAAAAATTAAAAAAATGTTTGACAAACAAATTGTTTTAATTTTTTTTAAAATAAAATTTTTAATTGAATCAAATATAATTAAATATTTACTAAATCTAAATGTAGTGGTAGTTAAAATTATTTTAACAGATTATGTAGATCTTTAGGTTGAATCTAGTAAACAACCTATGGTGTAATAAAATTAAATTGTTGCTATCTTTTTTGTTATTCTTGAAACATTTCTGGAAGCATTTTGTTTTTTAATAATCCCAGTTTTTGCAATTTTCATAAGTTCAGAATTCAACTTAGGTAAGAATTTTAAAGCCTCAGATTTTTTTTTACTTCCAATCAGTAGGTTCATTTTTTTAAGAGCATTTTTATATTTGCTCTTTCTAGCTTTATTTACAGCTGTTTGCTTAGATATTCTTCTAATTCTCTTGATTGCTGATTTTGTATTAGCCATATGCGCAGGGGTATAACTTGAGA
>MDTB01229624.1_pt1 | contig 10291 bp, 12 predicted proteins | sample 811161 | NCBI WGS metagenome assembly MDTB01 (sample SAMN05326650, study PRJNA326480) | marine metagenome | isolation source: seawater | place: Mediterranean Sea | collected 2009
ATATATAGCAAATATTAATTATAATGGATTATTCTAAATATGAGGATTTGGGATTGTCTGGCTTAGTAAATGTAGGTAATACGTGTTATTTAAATTCATGTATGCAGTTGTTATCACATACATATGAGTTAAATGAATTATTGGATAATAATAAGAGAAACCTAAATAATAATATAAATTCAAAAATATTTATCGAATGGAATAATTTACGTAAAATGATGTGGAGTGAAAATTGTACTATTGCACCATATGGTTTTGTTAAAGCTATTAGAGAAGTAGCTACCGAAAAAAATTATGATATATTTACAGGATTTGCTCAAAATGATGTATTTGAATTCTTATTATTTATAATAGATTGTCTTCATGAAAGTCTAAAACGTGAGGTTGATATGAAAATAAATGGCTCAATTAAAAATAATAAAGATATTTTAGCAAAAAAATGTTATGAAATGATGAAAAATATGTATAAGAATGAATATTCTGAAATTTTAAATGTATTTTATGCAATAAGTGTTACTCAAATAAAGGATTATATTACAGATGAAGTATTAAGTATTTCACCAGAACCATTTTCTATTTTATCATTATCAATTCCAGGTAAAAAACAATGCAGTATTTTTGATTGTTTTAATTTATATACACAAAATGAATTATTAACTGACGACAATAAATGGATGAATGATAAAACTAATGAAAAACAAGATGCAACTAAGAATATAGTATTTTGGAATCTACCTGAAATTTTAATTATTGAATTAAAGCGTTATACAAATGGAAATAGTAAACTACATACTCTTGTTACAACGCCATTAATAGATATTGATTTTTCTAAATATGTTCTAGGTTATAATGATGAAAATTATATTTATGACTTATATGGTACAGGAAATCATTCAGGTAGTGTATATGGAGGACATTATACAGCAAATATAAAAAATATGAATGGTAAATGGTATAGTTTTAATGATACATTTATTAATGAAATATCAGATAATAATGTAATTACACAACATACATATTGCCTTTTTTATAGAAAAAAAAATAAGAATTAATTATATATAAATGAATGTTGAAATGGATTCAGTAACAGGTATTCCTGCATTAAGTAATTATTTTAATAATAGTGTGCCTTTAAATCCAGTATTTATGATTATTATAGTTGTAGTATTATTAACATATGTAGTGCTATTCAGTTCTTTAGGAAGCGCAGGTACAGAAGTAGATTCTACTGATAATGGAAATGGAACGCTATTAGGGATAATATTAGCTAGTTTCTTTTTTGTTTTATTAATAATAAATGGATTTAATTATTTATTAAATATTGATATTATAACCACTATTAAAAATATTTTTACTAACAAACCACAAATTGATCTAAACGTACAAACTCCACCAGGCTCAGCACCCCCACAAGCTCCTGTTCCTGAATTACCAGGAAAAGAAGTATATCATATACCAGGAAATCATTATACATTCGAAAATGCTAGAGCATTATGTGGTGCATATGATGGAAAATTAGCTAATATTAAACAATTACAAGAAGCATATGAAAAAGGAGGTGAATGGTGTAGTTATGGATGGTCTGAGGATCAAATGGCATTATTTCCTACTCAATATAAACATTGGAAACGTTTACAAAAAATTAAAGGACATGAAAATGATTGTGGTAGACCAGGAATAAATGGAGGATATATAGATAATCCAAATGTAAGATTTGGTGTAAATTGTTACGGACATAGACCAAAAATAACACCATTAGAGAGTGAAATTATGGAAGCAACACCAGATTATCCAATTACAAGACAACAACAAAAATTTGATGAAAGAGTACAATATTGGAAAGATAGATTGGATGATATATTAGTATCACCATTTAATGGTAAAAATTGGAGTCAATCAGATGTTTAAATAATTTATTTTATTATTTATAATAAATTATTTTTTTCTGGTGGTTTTTTCTCTCTTCTTTTTTTTCTTTTTTCTAGTAGATTTACTTTTTAATTTTTTAACTTTATTATCACTATCTTTTTTAATTTCAACTAAAGATACTAATTTATCATGAATATTATCATCTAGACATTCATTTGCATTACAAATAGTAAATGTTTTACAATTATTAATATTAGGTTTATTAATCATTAATCCATAAGGAAGTGTTAAATTATTAAATAATTTATTAGCTAAATGTGGATAATGGGAATTAATTAAAGTAGTATTAAGATCTTTAATAAAGTTATTATTCATTATATAATATATAATGAGTTATTTCTTAACTACAAATTCCAAATCTTTTAATTTCTTTTGTAGTTTTTATATTTCTCTTTTCTTTTAAAAATATAATAATTTCTTTAACTAATTCTTCATGATCTTCATCATCTTGAAAATATTCACATAAAGTTTCACATATAAATTTAAAGGTTAATGTTTGAGGTACAGTAGTTTCAACTAATCTCAACTTACCATCACCAATTTTAATAGTCGCATTTTCTAAACTATTTTCATTCATATACTCTAAAATATTTTCATTATATTGATCTTTTTCAATTCTTAATTGTTTTATTGCTAATTGTTTTTCTTTAATTGCATTATCAGTTTGTATCCATTTTCTAATATTATCTTCAAATGACATTAAAATTATATATTAATGTCAGTTTAAATATTTATATTTTAAATTTAATTAAAAAGGGCGGCGGCGAGTACCTAATTGATTTTTATTCTGACGCTTACCTCTACGATTATACAATTTATCACCCTTATGTGTAATAAAGTCTAATCTACCTTTTCTAGTTCTAGAAGGCATGCCTTTACGCGGATAATGACGGCGTTTTTTTGATCTAGAAGCTAAAACACCAGCAGTTAATCCTAATGGTACTAATTGAGAAGATAATCCACCCTTTTGATGATGAGCTGGATGAGGTGCAACTTTATTTACAGTTGATACTCCCCAAAGCCAAGACCCAATTGCTTTATTGCCTCCAGTTAGTGATTTAAATGGCGCAGGTGAAAGTGGCAGTTGACTACCACCACGATATTTTCTTGTACGATTTTTATTAGGCATTATATAATAATATTAGAAAATTTATACTTTAGCATAAATTCTATTTCTTACTAAAAGAAAGAAAATTCCTAAATGTAAAAGAAAACTTACAAATACAAATACTAAAGATAAATAAATATATGGATTTATTTCCTTTAATAAATTATTGATTATAGGTTTTACAATTGGATCAATAATATCTTTAATATTATTTTTAATTTCTTCTTTTTGAAATAAAGCTATACATTCCGTAATAAATTTATCTCTCATTTAATTTTAATTATAAATTAAATTTTTAATTCTTTCGTGTTAAAATATTAGATATATTTTCTATATTAACGTATAATGGATAATATTACTATACCCAGTGCCGATTTTGATTTTTCTAAAATTATTTTAGATAATCCTGCACCATTACATGGTGGAAGTTTTTTTACTAAAATAAAATTTGCAGATAAAGCTTTACCATTATACGTGCAATTTCCTAAATGTATAAGTAAAAATGGTTTAAATAAAAATAATGCATCAAAAAAAACTTCTATAGATTTACAATTTAATTATTTTGAAACTGATATACTTACATGGATGGAAAATTTAGAAACCAGATGTAGAGAATTAATTTATGAAAAGCGTGAATTATGGTTTCAAAGTGAAATGTTAGAAGAAGATATTGAAAGTATGTTTATTAGTCCAATTAAACCATATAGATCAGGTAAGTTTTTAATTATAAGAACATATATTCCCACCTCAAAACATATTCGCCAAGAAGGTTGTCTTATTTATGATGAAAATGAAAGAATGCTTGATAGTAGTAGTATAAATGAAACTACTCAATTTATTCCATTAGTACATATTGAAGGTATTAAATTTTCCTCAAAAAGTTTTCAAATTGAAATAAATATTAGACAAATTATGGTACTATCTTTAGAAGATAGTATTAAAAAAAGTTGTTTAATTAAAAATCAATCAATGAATAATAAACAAACAACTTTAGAAAATTCTTCAGAAATTTTAGATAATACTGAAGTTTTAGATAATTCCTCAGAAGTTTTAGATAATTCCTCAGAAGTTTTAGATAATACTGAAGTTTTAGATAAATCAAAAGTTTTAGATAAAGAAGAATCTCATGCTTTAGAAAGTTTTAATAGTATTAATGAGGTAGAATCAGATGATTTAATAGTTAAAACTAGTGAACTACCCAGTAATAATTTACATGAAATAAATTTAGATATAGAAACAATAGATCAAACTGATAACATTTCACTTAAAAAACCAAAAGAAGTATATTATGAAATTTATAAAGCTGCATATGAGAAAGCAAAACAAATTAAAAAGGCAGCACTAGAAGCACACTTAGAAGCAAAAAATATTAAAGTAAAATATAATTTGGATAATATTAATGAATCCGACGATGAATTAGATAATTTTTTGGATATTGAGAGTTAATCCTTATGAATTTAGGAAAAATAATAAAATATTTCAAAATATTTTATTATTCATTTTATATATATGAGTTTTACAAATGAGCTTAATAAATTGCTGAAAAATCGGCAGTTATGTATGATTCTTGCAATATTAGCATTTCTAGCTGTTGTTCTCTCTTTATATAATACACAAAAAGGTAGTTCAGTTGCTACTATGAAAAATCAGCATGCTTCTAATGAACCACCACATGCCCAATATCCTGGCGAATCTTCTCCACAAGGACCAAATGCTCCTGGTGTTAGTCCTGCAATGCCAGCAGGATTAAACTCTGTACCTGGATCAGCAGAAGGTATGAGAACTGTTACTTCAGGAGTTCCACAATCTTGCCTAAATCAACAATCAGCTAACCCAGCTGATTTATTACCAAGCGATCCTAATAGTGCTTTTGCTGTAGGTCAACCTAGCGGACAGGGTGAACTAGCAAATATTAATTTATTAAAAGCTGGATCATTATCTGGTATTGATACTGTTGGTGGCACACTTCGTAATGCAAATCTTCAATTACGATCAGAGCCACCAAATCCAAGAAGTCAGGTCAGTCCTTGGTTAAATAGTACCATTGAACCTGATTTAATGAGAGTTCCACTAGAATTAGGCTGTGGAGGTCAATAAATCTTTAATAGTATTATATTTTATTTAAATAATATATAATATGAAATTTGAATTTGATATATTAAGTTTTATAATTATTGCTCTAATTATTATTATTTCATATAGAATGTATAAAAATTCAGATCTTTTTCAATTAAAATGTATTGTATCAGATGTAGACGGTCAGAAATATTGTGTAAGAGAGAGAGAAAAATTAGAACCTGCTGCTGATAGATTAGCAAATGTTAATCAAAAATTAATTAAATTAGTAGACTATTGCTATAAAAAACATCCTGATGATGATAGAACTAAAAGATTAAAAGAAAAATTTAATCCAAAAAAAGTGGTTGAAACATTACCAACTAGTGAATATACTGCATATAGTGAAAATAAAGGTGAAAAACTTGCATTTTGTTTAGATAAAAAAAGAAATGAAACTGATAATTTAATAGATTTGAATACTCTTACATATGTCGCTATCCATGAATTAGCACATATATGTAGTTTAAGCATAGGACACACACCAGAATTTTGGGAAAATTTTAAATTTTTATTAATAGAAGCAAAAGAACTTGGTATTTATAATCCTATTGATTATAAAGAAAATCCTGGAGAATATTGTGGTATGCCAATTACAGATAACCCATATTATGATAAGTAATTAAATTAATTCTTTTATTTGATTAATATATTTGGATAAATCTGGTTTAGTAAGTTTAGTATAATCAATTTCTCGTTCTTTATTACCATATGTTTGAGGTTGTAAACTATTTACCTTTATAGGATAAGGCCAATGAGATGTAGTTCTTAATTCTTCAAAATATTTTAGACGCTTTGTTTGCTGACTTTTAGTATTTTTTTTATTTACTTTAGGTAAATAACAAACATATTGCACTATTCGTTCTTCACTTTTAGGCATGCCATATCTGTTTTGATGAAATGTTCTTGAATCCCATAAAACTAAAGCACCAGCAGGAACTTCTAATTCTTTTTTTTTATCAGATATACTATCTAAATAATCATGCTCTATTAATTGCCAATTTTTTGAACTAACTATTTCACGTTCACTAAAATATTTTTCATGAATTAAATGACTACCTTCATAAACTACTAATGTTCGTTCTTTATTTGAAGTTAATGCTACAAATCCTTGATAACATTGTAGTTGTTTAACATTTGGTGCTTGATCTGTATGCGTCCAAATATTATCTAATTTATTACATTCTTTTGAGATATAACAACTTCCATCAAATGAAACTACCAGTTCATCTGTTTCCCATATTTTTTTAAAAATTTCTATAACTTTTGGATTAGTTCGTATATACCATGCATGTTCTTGATGTCCTGCATTATGAAATTTATAAATACCATGTGGGTCTATTTGATTATGAATTTTGTTATGATTTGGTATTGTTTTCTGCCATTTATAAAATAAATCTTTAGCATAATTTATTTCATTTTCAGATAAAACATTTGGTATAATACAATACCCTTTTTCATTTAATTCCTTAGAAATATCCATAGTTTTATAATATAAAATTATAAATATTATTATCAATTTTTTTATATTTTATATATGATATTTTAGTTTCTTTGGATATTTTATCTTCTTGATTTATTATTTCCCAGTTATCTAATGTTGGAAAAAAACAATCACAATCATACTTTTCATGAATTAATGTTGCATAAATATATTTTACTTTGTTTTGATACATAAATAAGTTATATATTTCTGAACCGCCAATTATCCATACTTCATCATATTCTTGATTTTTACAAAATTCTTCTAATGTATCTATACTTTTAAAAGTCTTAACATAATTATTTTTTGGTATATTTTCTTCGATATTTAATGTTGTAGAGAGAATTAAATTGTCACGTTTTTCCAAAGGTTTTTTTGGTAAACTATTCCAAGTATTTTTTCCCATTATAATAGCATTATTTCCATTGCCTTTGGTTAACTTAGAAAAATATTTTAAATCTTCTGGAAAATACCATGGTAAAGTATTTTCTCTCCCAATACCTCTTTTATTATCAAATGCTACAATTAAATTATACATTATTTATTATTAATATATTTTTTTTATATATGTTCAAAAAATTGAATAGTTCTTTTTTTTAAGTAACTACATTATCAAATATGGAAACAGAGAAACCAATTAATATTAATATTTCACGTGGTAATGATAGAGAAGATAAATATAATGAATTTAAAGAATATCTTGTTATCAATAATCTTGATTTACAAGTACAAGTCTTAAAATTGAGAGATGAAATAAATGATTTTAAAAACCAATTAAATGAAAAAGAAAATGACGAAGATAAATATGATTCTAGAACACGATATATGCGAAGTCTACTTACTAACTTAAATGAACTTAAAAAAGGATATAAAGAAATTAGTGAAAATAGAAAATATTTAGTAAATGAAGTAGACAAATTATGGAATCAGATGTATTCAAAAATTTTTGAATATAATATTAAAATAATCATGTATTTCATAGTATTATTATTTATAAATAAAATTTCAACTATAGTAAAAGTATTTAATAATTACTATTTTGAAACAACATTGTATTCTACTATTAATGTAATGTTCTTATATACAATATGTTTTACATATTTAGAATATTATAAATTAGTAAAAAGTTCTAAAAATAATATTAAACATAAACAAAATGAATTAAATAATATCAATAAGAATAAAGAAAAAGAACTTACTGTATTAGATGATTCAACTTTATCCTTAGAAAATTGGATTTATGAAGTTTAAATAAATTAATATATAAAATAAAATAAGATTACTTTATATATGGCTCAAGAAATATTTAAAATATGTCATTTACAAGATAATAAAATATATAAAATAGATGTATTTAATGGAACCGATTTATATCCAGGACAAAATATTACTGACTTACATAAATCTGATTCTTCTATTTTTAATAATATATTTGATGAAGAAGAAATTCAAACTATTTTAGATGAAAATATAGAAGTTTTATATCACAATATTTTTATTTTTATTGATGATACAATTGAAACTATTAAAAAAAAATTAATTAGCATTAATAATATTTCTTTTGATGAAATATATTTATATTATAGCTATATTAATAAACTCACAGCCTATCAAATATATAGTAATTTAACTCAAAATAATAAAATACCTTTAACAAAAAATTTATTATTACAATTTATACTGAATATTAATCAACCAGAATTATTTGATAGTTTACCTGAAAAAGAAAATTATGATTATACAGATATTTTAGAATTAAAGATTGAAAATACAGAATTATTAATTAATGAACCACTAGGACAAACCGTAATATATGAAACAGAATTATATCCTATTACAGTTAATCCATTTACTACACTAGTTTTTTCTTCAGAAAGTAGTATAATTAATGATTTAATTAAAACTAATAATAAATCTCTATTACTATCTAATAATGTTAAAAAAATACATAAAAATATTATATATAATTGTAATGCTATTGATATATTAAAATATATTACAAAAGAAAAATTATCTGAAACCGACTGTATTAAATTATATTATCCTTATTTGGTTAAAGCTGAAATATTATCATTACCTGAATTAATTGAAAAATCTCCTATGTTAGTATCAAAATCTAAAGAATTAATAGATGCAACTTTTGAGAGAAATTATGAAAATATAGCATTATTTAATGAAATATACCAAAAAAAAACAAGCGATCTAGATTATATAGAAAAAGGTATATCTAAAATTGAATTTATTATTAAACCTAATATATCATATACTATTCCACTTGATATAATATTTAAAACTATTCATGCTGAAAAAGAAATTCCATTAATTAAATTTAATCCATCAAAAAAAATGGAAAATATATATAGACTATATGCTAATAAGATCTCTACCAAAGGAACTAAAATACCATATTTAAATAAATCAAAAATATTTAAATTAATGAAAACTATTGGTCGATCTAAAAGCGTAGCCTGTTACATTACATATGAATATAATGGTAATATAATACCTATAATATGTTCTTTTAATTCTGATACTTCTATTACTGTTAATATTGAATTAGAAAAACCACTATCTGAAAAAATACTTAATGAAATTATTTCAAATTCAATTAATCCTATAATTGATGTTGTTAAAAATAAATTAGAACAAAGTGGATTTCAAATATCATTATTTAATAATATACAAAACGATAATATAGAAATTATTGATCTAACATTTTCTCTCTCAATTGATATCCAACATAATATTAATGTTACTGATAATATTGGATGTATGTCTTCATTATTTAATATCGAACAAAGTAATTTAAAAAAAGGTATATTAATGCGATTTAAAAGAGTTACAAATTTTTCAGAAATGGATAGTTCTGAAGCATATATATTGGACTTATATAAAAAAGAAGATATTACTCCTGATGAGATTATACAAGGTTTAGTTGATAATTTTAGTATGTCAGAAAGTTCTGCACGAGCTAGAGTTGCTGAGGTATTAAGATCTGCTGATGTTGTTAAAACATTGTATAAAAGTAAACAAATTAAAATTAGAACAAACCCTGGATTTTTAACAAAAATAACATTAGAAAATTTTACTAATACAGCTACTCTTAGTGTAAGTGGTATAAATAATATTAATTATCTTTCTACTATACCTATATATTTAGATAGTCTACTTCGTATAACTCAAAAAGTTGATACTGCAGGTGTTTCATTAGAAAAAATAAATAAATTATGTCTTAAAAAAGTAATCAAAGATAGTGAAACTATAAAAGATATAGATGCTACTGGCACACTTCAAAATATAAGTGAATTAGATGAAGATGAAATAGACTCTTCATTATTTAAACCAACTCAACCTATTGAAATTGGAAAAGCCGATGAAGAAGATGAAGAATATGATGAAGAATTACAAAAAACATTTATGATGTCTGATGATGACGATAGTGATATAGAAGAAACTGATGATGAGCAAGATGGTGGAGCAGATAGTGATAGTGAGTCTGAAGCTTCTGCATCAGGAATTGAATTAGGTTCATCAATTGGTTCTTCTCCAAAGGTGTCACCACAAGCATCTGCATCAGGAATTGAATTAGGTTCATCAATTGGTTCTTCTCCAAAGGTGTCACCACAAGCATCTGCATCAGGAATTGAATTAGGTTC
>MDTB01005102.1_pt1 | contig 10290 bp, 9 predicted proteins | sample 811161 | NCBI WGS metagenome assembly MDTB01 (sample SAMN05326650, study PRJNA326480) | marine metagenome | isolation source: seawater | place: Mediterranean Sea | collected 2009
AATATGCAACTCTAACTTCTTTTGCAGCTGAATTTGCAACTGAAATTGATAGGTTAAGCGCAAGTATAGATCCTAGAATAAAACTTAATATTTTTTTCATTTATTCCCCTATGTTTAATTAATTAAATTAATCATATTTAAATTCAATTTTAGATAGAAGTAAAACACTTTATATAGAGAACCAGCATTGCAAATAAATCAATTGTTCAATTAAGAGTTGTATATTAGAATTGTCCATAATAGGTTAAAATAAATGTAGTAAAGAAAACAATTTAGTCTAAATATTTTAATAGAACAAAAATAAAAAATTTATGAGCTCAGAAAACAGAACATCAGTACCAAATTCTTTAAATGAACATTGGATGCCTTTTACATCAAATAAAGATTTTAAAGCAAACCCAAGATTAATTACTGAAGCCAAAGGGGTATATTTAAAAACACACCATGGAAAAACCCAAATTGATGCAAGCTCAGGTTTGTTCTGCAACCCTCTAGGCCACGGAAGAAAAGAAATTACCGAAGCTGTTACGAAACAATTAGAAACATTAGATTACGCTCAACCATTCCAACAAGGATTTGGTGGATCTTTTGAATTAGCGACAAGAATTTCAAAACACACTCCAGGAAATTTAAACAAAATGTTCTACACAATTTGTGGATCAACAGCAGTTGAGACAGCAATAAAAATTGCAGTAGCTTATCATAGGGCGAAAGGAAACGCTCATAGATTTAGATTTGTAGGCCGTGAACGTGGATATCATGGCATGAACATAGGATGTGTATCAGTTGGAGGAATGATAAATAATGTAAAAACATTTGCAAGTATTTTGATGCCTGGTGTTCAACATATGAGACATACACATTTACCAGAACATAAATTTATAAGTGGTCAGCCAGAAACAGGAGCAGATTTGGCAGACGATTTAGAAAGAATAGCAACTAATTTTGGTCCTGAAAATATTGCAGCTTGTATAGTTGAACCAATTGCAGGATCAACTGGAACTCTAGTACCTCCAAAAGGATATTTACAAAAATTAAGAGACACATGTGATAAGCACGGCATACTTTTAATTTTTGATGAAGTAATTACAGGATGGGGAAGAACAGGTTCTGCTTTTGCAAGTCAAGAGTTTGAAGTAACACCAGATATAATTACTATGGCTAAAGCTACAACAAATGGTGTAGTGCCAATGGGTGTGGTTGCATGTAAAGACGAAATCTATGATGCAGTAATGGATGCTTCTCCTATGGGTTCAGTAGAATTATTTCATGGATATACATATTCTGGAATTCCTGTTGCAGTAGCGGCAGCATTAGCAGTACAAGATATATTTGAAAAAGAAGATATTTTTGAAAGAGCCAAAAATTTAGCACCATATTTTCAAAAAGGATTGTTTTCACTTCAAGACTTAGAAGCTGTAGATAATATAAGAGGCTACGGAATGATGGGAGGTATTGATATGAAATTGAATACCAAACCTGGAAAAGCTGGTCTTGAAACCTTTAAAGCTTGTTATGAAGCTGGAGTAAATTTTAAAGCCACTGGAGACTGTTTAATTATTGCTCCACAGTTTATATGTGAAGAAAAGCACATAGATGAAATTATTGATAAATTGAGAACAGGCATAACTAATTATCAAAAAAATCAGAAAAATTAGTTCATTTTTTAACGTAACCAGAAAGCTTATGAGGATAGGCGTACCAAAAGAAATCAAACCTCAGGAAAACAGAATAGGTTTAACCCCTGAAAGTGTTAAAACTTTAGTTGCAGAAGGGCACGAAGTTATTGTTGAAAATAATGGAGGTTTTGAGGCTGGCTTTGAAAATGACCAATACATTAACGCAGGTGCTAAAATTTCACAAAATGCTGAAGATATTTTTAATGATGCTGAAATTATAGTTAAAGTTAAAGAACCTCAAAAAATAGAAGTTGATATGATTAGAGAAAATCAAATTATTTATACATACCTGCATTTAGCAGCTGCTAAAGAATTAACAGAGGGTTTAATTAAATCAAAAAGCATAAACATTGCCTATGAAACAGTTACAGATGATAATGGAAGATTACCTTTACTTGCACCCATGAGTGCAGTTGCTGGACGTATGTCTGTTCAAGCAGGTGCCCATTGTTTAGAAAAAAACCAAAAGGGAAGAGGTTTGTTGTTAGGTGGAGCACCTGGAGTTGCTGGAGCCACGGTAGTTATTTTAGGAGGAGGTGTTGTTGGAGAAAATGCAGCAATTATAGCTACAGGTATGCAAGCTAAAGTTCATATTGTTGATAAGTCAGAGACAAGATTAAAAGAACTTAAAAATATTTTTGGAGATAAAATTATACCTGAGCAAAGTGACAATATTGATATGAATAAATTAGTTTCGGAGGCTGATCTTATAGTTGGTGGTGTTTTAATTCCAGGAGCTGAAGCACCAAAGTTAATTACTAAAGATATGATTAAAATAATGAAACGTGGATCAGTTATAGTTGATGTCGCAATAGATCAAGGGGGGTGTGTAGAAACAAGTAAACCCACAACACATGGTAACCCAACTTATTTAGTTGATGATGTAGTACATTATTGCGTTGCTAACATGCCAGGTGGAGTACCCAGAACTTCAACAATTGCGTTAAATAATGCAACCTTGCCATTTTTGTTAAAACTTGCAAATCAAGGTTATCAAAAAGCTTTAAGTGAAGATAAAAATTTTTTAGCAGGATTAAATGTTCATAAAGGAATGGTTACTTATAAAGCGGTAGCAGATGTTTTTGGTCATGAATTTGTTTCTCCAGATAAGGCTTTAACAAAATAATTAAAAATGGAAAAAAAACTACCTAATAGCACAAAAGTTGTTGTTATAGGAGGTGGGGTAGTAGGTTGTTCAGTTGCTTATCATTTAGCTAAGTTTGGTTGGAAAGATACAGTGTTATTAGAAAGAGATCAATTAACATCTGGAACAACATGGCATGCTGCAGGACTTGTTAGTCAATTAGGTCCTTCTGCATCAATAACTAAAATAAGAAAATATTCTTTAGATTTATATAAAGAACTTGAGAAGAAAGTTGACCATTCAGCTGGATTAAGATTAAACGGCGCACTTTCTATAGCTGAAACTAAAGGAAGATGGCAAGAGCTGCAAAGACAAGCAACAACTGCTCAACTTTTTGATGTAGATGTAAGAATTTTAGATAAAGATCAGATAAAGAAAGATTATCCAATTATTAATACCAATGATGTAATTGGTGGAATTTTAATGCCAGGTGATGGTGCTGCAGACCCTTCAGGAGTTACTCATATGTTGGCAAAGGCAGCAAGACAAGAGGGTGCTCAAATTTTTGAAAAATCTGCTGTTGAAGAAATTCTAACAAAAAATGGTCAAATATCAGGTGTTAAAGTTAATGGGCAAAAGATTGAATGTGAATATATAGTTCTTGCTTCAGGTATGTGGTCAAGACAAATTGGAGAAAAAGCCGGCGTAAGTATTCCACTTTATCCTGCAGAACATTTTTATGTAATTACTGAGGCAATAGAAAATCTTTCAAAGTCATTACCAGTTATTAGAGATTTTGATAATCGTACTTATATCAAAGAAGATGCTGGTAAAATATTAGTAGGTATTTTTGAGGGCAATTCTATTCCTGCCTGGAATAAAACAAACAAAGTACCAGAAGATTTTTCTTTTGGGGAGTTTCAGGAAAATTTTGAACATTTTGAACCTTATTTAAAGTCTGCTTTAAAAAGATTTCCAATATTAAAATCCTCTGGAATTAGAAAATTTTTTTCTGGTCCTGAGTCTTTTACACCTGATACCAATACTCTATTAGGAGAAGTTCCAGAAATTAAAAATTTTTTTGTTTGCTGTGGATTAAATAGTATTGGAATTGGAAGTGGCGGAGGTGTAGGCAAGGCTACAGCAGAATGGATGATGAAAGGCCATATTAATGAAGATATTTTTAATTATGATATAAAAAGATTTCAAAATTTTCATTCAAATTTAGATTTTATTAAAAACAGAATAACTGAGTCATTAGGTGATCTGTATGGTATGCATTGGCCTTTTAAACAGCACAAAACCTCAAGAAATATTAAAACACTACCTCATCATGAGAATTTAAAAAGTTTTGGAGCATGTTTTGGAGTTTCAGGTGGGTACGAAAGACCAATGTGGTTTGCTTTGGATGGAGAAAGAGCTGAATATAGATATAGTTATAATTATCAAAATTGGTATCCTTCTGCTGAATACGAGACAAATAATACTGTCAAAAATGTTGGAATATTTGATTTAACACCTTTTTCTAAATTTGAAATAATTTCAGATAAAGCACATCAAGAACTTCAGAAAATCTGTACAGCCAATATTAAAAATGAAGTCGGAAAATGTACATACACACATATGCTGAATAGTGACGGTGGTATCGAGACGGATTTAACAGTTGTTTGTGTTGATGTAAATCACTTTAGAATTATAAGTTCAGCCGCAACTAGAGAAAGAGATAAATTTCATATAAAAAAACATCTCTCTAAAGGAATTAAATTAAATGATATAACAGATGATCTTTGTGTGTTTGGTTTATTTGGTCCAAAAAGTAGAGATTTAATTAAAGTTATTTGTAATAATAATTTTGAAAATGAAAATTTTAAATTTGGAACAGGTAAATATGTTACAATTCAAGGAGTAAAAATTTGGGCTCAACGATTATCTTATGTTGGAGAGTTAGGTTATGAGTTGTATGTAGAATGTAAAGATGCAAAAAAAATATATGAATTGATTATCAATAACGGTAAACATTTTAATCTTTCCAATTGTGGTATGCATGCAATGGAAATTATGCGAATGGAAAGTGGTTTTTTACACTGGGGGCATGATATTTCACCAGAAGAAAATCAATTTGAAGCTGGTTTGTCATTTGCAATTAGCTTTAAAAAAGATGAGGATTTTATAGGTAAGCAAGCACTTGAAAGAATTAAAAAAGAAAATATAAAAAAAAGATTTGCAATGTTCACTTTAAAAGAAAGTCAACCGGGTAATCCTTTACTACTTCACGACGAACCAATTTATCTTAAAGAAAAAATAATTGGCAGAACTACATCAGGAAATTATTCATTTAATTTTAAAAAAAGCTTAGCTTTTGGATTTATTGATAATGAATTTTCAAATAAAGAAATTCTTAATAATGATCTTTTTATTGAGATTGAAAAACAAAAATATGCTGCAGAAATATTACCTAAAGCACTCAAAAATAGTAATTTTAAAAATATTTAAGATATTTTGAAATCTTATTGTTTTCTAACGTTTTATCTGTTTTAATTTAATATGAAAAATAATTACTACAGTCAGAATTTAAATAATACTGATAGTAAATTAGATAATAATACATCTAATTCTCAAATAAAAACAACCAATGTTAATGTATTATTAAACAGGGTTAGATTAGAAAAAAAAAAAACTTTTAATAAAAGAATATTTATTTCACTTTGTCTTACAACTGTAGTGAGTTTATTAGCTGTTTTTGTAATTATTCAGTCTTAAAAATATTAAAAAAAGTTTATTGAAACAAAAATGATTTATAATATAAGTCATTTTTATCAATATGGCGGGGTAGCTCAGTTGGTTAGAGCGCAGGACTCATAAGCCTGAGGTCAGTGGTTCGATCCCACTTCCCGCTACCAATATATTTTACTCTAATTTTTAATTTTTTTTTGAAATTCTAAAAAAGATAAATTGTTTTTGTCTTTTTCAGATACATTTGGTTTTTTTGATGGCCACTTAATATTAAGGTTTTTATCATTCCAAATAATGCCTGTTTCTGACTTTGCATTTCTGTAATTTGAGCATTTATAGTGTAATACAACATTATTTGTCAAAGTATAAAACCCATGAGCAAATCCTTCAGGTATTAGTAGTGATTTGTTTTCATTTTCAGACAATTTAATGGTAAAGAATTTTCCAAATGTTTTAGAATTTATTCTGCAGTCAACGCAAACATCGAATATTTTTCCACTTAATACAGTTATAAGTTTAGCTTGTGGTTTGTTAATTTGTAAATGAAGTCCTCTTAGTACGTTTTTATTTGAAAAAGACATTACATCAAAAGGAAATTTTTCTTTGAAGTGTTTTTGTAAAAAAAGCTCTCTAAAATACCCTCTTTTATCTTTATAAGTATCTTTTTTATATATTAGTAAATTTTTAAATTTTGTTTTAAATATTTTCATTTATTTAAAAATTTTTGAAAAGTTCTACAAATATAATTTAAATCTGAAATATTCATACCCTGATGACAACCTAGAAGAATCCCATTTTTCATGACATCGTCAGCTATATGATCACTTTTTTTATGTTTTTTAAATATTCTATTTTTCATAACTGGTTGTTTTAAAATGTTCCCAGTAAAAATTGTTCTTGTTTGAATATAGTTTTTTTCAAAAAAAGTTTGCATTTGCTTTCTATTAAAAATTTTATTTTTTTTTATTACCAATGGAAACGCAAGCCATGGTGTTTTTACACCTTTATTTTGCTCAGGAAGTTTAAAAAAATTATGATATTTATAAAAAAACTTTTTTAAATATTCAAAGTTATTATTTCTTATTTTAATATTATTTTTTAACTTTTTGATTTGCTCTAATGCAAACGCTGCAGATATTTCTGAGGGCAAAAAATTATAACCTAAATCTGAAAAAATGTATTTTGCGTCATAATCAATTCCAGATATTTTTACATTAAATCTTTTTTTAATATTTTCAGATTCATTAAACGTTGCAGAAGATCTTCCCCAGCCTCTTAATAATTTAGCTCTTTGATATAGTCTAAAATCATTAAAACATACTATGCCCCCTGTACCTGCGCCATTTATTATATGAGACGCATAAAAACTATTTGTAACTATATCTGAGTATCTACCAGCATTTTTTTTGTCTATTGTATATCCAATAGTGTCAGCTGAATCTTCAATAACTTTTAATTTATATTTTTTGGCAATAGCATGTATTTTTTTCCAATTAGCTATATTTCCTAAAAGATTAGGTATCATTATAGCAACAGTTTTTGAATTAATACATTTTTCAATTTGGCTTGGATCTGCCACAAATTTATTTTCCTCAACACCAACAAAATGTGGAATTAAACCGAGCTGGTATATTGGAGCCACTGTAGTAGAAAATGTTAAATTTGGTGTTATTATTTCAGATCCCTTTTTAAATTTAAAAGATGATAATGCTAGCAAGTTTGCTGAAGAACCTGAATTAACCATCAATCCATATTTCTTTCCAAATATTTTAGATACTGTTCTTTCTAATTGTTTTACTTTTTTACCGTCAATTAAAGTTAAACTGTCATTTTTTAATACGCGCATGACGGCATTAATTTCTTTATTATCATAAACAGCTTTACCGTAATAAATCTTTTTCATATTTCTGTATTTAACTATAAAGAATAAAAAAACAATGATATTTATTGAGTTATTAAGCTCACTATATCTTTTATAGTGCTATTTTTGGGCGTCCAATATTTTAAAGTATTCTTTTTATAAATTTTTTCATTAATAATTTTTTTAGATAGCCATTTTATCTTTAATTTTTTTGAATTATATGAGTTAAAAACCTTAACAATATCAGATATACAAAAATTTTTAGGATTTACTAAATTGTAATCACCAGCTAAATTTTTATTTTTGATGATTAAAAACAATGCATTAATTATATCTTCAACGTTTATTAGATTTAAAAATAAATTAGAAGAGACCACATTAGTAAATTTATTTTTTTTATAATTAGTCCTTAATAAATTAATTATTTTAAGTCTTTTATCTTTATAACCAAATGTATCTGATATAAAAAGATTAAAAAATTTTACTTTTGGATTTTTCTTTTTATAAAAATTAATTAAATTGGTAAAATTTCTTTTATAAACAGAGTAAAGATTAAAAAAATTATTTTTTACTGCATCATAATTTTCCCAAACGGTTGAAAAATTTATAAAAATTTTAACAGACATATTTTTTAAGTTTTCCAGAATAATATTTCCAAAGACTAAATTGGATTCGGCAAATTTTTTTATATCTTTATCTTGATGTTCTTTAATGTAATGAGTCGCACAATGTATTACAATATCTACTTTAATTTTTTTTAATTTTAAATTTAATTGATCATAGGAACTGTAAAAGATTTCAAATTGATTTTTTTTTAAATTAGTCTTTCTTATTTTTTTCCTTGTTATGAAGAAAACTTTATTTTCTTTTGATAATTTTTCTAAAGCAATTGAACCAATAAATCCTGAAGAACCTGTAAGTAAAATTTTTTTCACTTTTTATTTATTTTTCAATAATTTTTTTAAATATACTGAGTATTCACAATTTCCGTAGAAACTTATTTGATTTAAAATTTCCTTTTTCCCTATCCATCCATTGAGTAAAGAAATCTCTTCTAGGCAAGCAATTTTCAAACCTTGTCTATTTTCCACAGCCTGAACAAAAGCTGATGTTTTATAATAATCACTAATTGATCCAGTATCTAACCATGCCCCACCTCTCCCAATTGACTCTGATTGCAGTTTTCCTTTTTTTTTATACTCTTTTAGTAGGTCAATAATTTCTAACTCACCTCTTTTGGATGGTTTAAGTTTTTTTGCATATTTTACTACGTTTTGATCGAAAAAATATAGACCAGTAATAGCATCACTAGAAATAAATTTTTTTGGTTTTTCAACAATTTTTAAAATTTTATTATTTTTGTAATTAACTTTAGCTACACCAAATTTTTCAGGATTTTGAACTTTGTGAAGTATTATTTTGGCACCAGATTTTATTTTTGAACAATTAATCAGCATTTTAGATAAATTTTGACCATAAAAAAAATTATCTCCCAAGATCATTGCAACATTACTCTTTTTGATAAATTGTTCACCAAGAATGAAAGCATCCGGCAAACCTCTAGGCCTGTCCTGTTCTTTAAATGAAATTTTGAGACCTAAATTTTTCCCATTTGGAATTAATTTTTTGTACTGATTAAGTTGACCTTTATTCACAATTATCAAAATTTCCTTAATTTTTGCCAACATTAAAATTGAAAGGGGGTAATAAATTAATGGTTTGTCATAGATGGGTAATAATTGTTTATTTACTGCTTTCGTTAAAGGACTCATTCGCGTACCCATTCCTCCTGCTAGAATTATTCCTTTTTTAAACATTTTTTCCTAGTCTATTTATTATATCTTTTTTTAAAATAGAATTATAATACTTCTTATTTGCAAAATACCATCCTACAGTTAGTTCAATTCCTTTTTTAAATGATACTCTTGGTTTCCATTTTAAATTTTTTTTAATTTTATTACTATTAAGGGCGTATCTTATATCATGACCAGGACGATCTTTAACAAATTTGATTTTGACTCTCTTTCCCAAATTAATATATTTTTTTGAAACTTTAATAATTTCTTTTGTAACTTGAAGATTATTTAAATTTTTATTAGAACCAATATTATAGAAATTTCCAATTTTACCCTTTTTGAAAATTTGTAAAAGCGCCTCACAATGGTCCATCACATAAATCCATTCTCTTGAATTTTTACCTTTACCATAAATTGGGAGAGGCTTATTATTAATAATATTGTAAATTATCTTTGGTATTAGTTTTTCTGGATGTTGTTTTGGTCCATAATTATTTGAACAATTAGTTATGATGGCTGGTACATTGTATGTTCTAACATATGAACTTACTAAATGATCAGAAGATGCTTTGCTTGCAGCATAAGGTGAGCTTGGTTTATAAGGATATTCTTCTGTTGTTCGACCAATTAAAATATCTCCATAAACTTCATCAGTAGAAATATGGATTAATTTAGACTTATATTTTGAGGAAAAATCCTTGAAACATTCTAGCAAATTATAAACACCAACAATATTGCTATTAATAAAATCACTTGGGTTATCAATAGATCTATCCACATGAGTCTCGGCTGCTAGATTAAAAAAACATACAGGTTTATATTGTTTAAGAATATCTTTTAATTTTTTGCTTCCAATATCACATTTAATAAATTTATATTGATTTGATTTTTTTAGTTCTTTTATATTGTAGAAATTTGATGAATAAGAAACTTTATCTATATTTATTACATAAAAATTTTTTTTAATTAATAAATCAATTAGATTGCTTCCAATAAAACCCAGACCTCCTGAAACTACGACTTTTTTCATATATTGATTTATTTTTACATTAGTAAAAAGTGTTAGTATAGTTCATTACACTCATCATATGACAATATCTAGGCAAAATTTATCAATAATAATTGTTACTTTTAAAA
>MDTB01035162.1_pt1 | contig 10290 bp, 8 predicted proteins | sample 811161 | NCBI WGS metagenome assembly MDTB01 (sample SAMN05326650, study PRJNA326480) | marine metagenome | isolation source: seawater | place: Mediterranean Sea | collected 2009
CCTTAACAGAATGATTAAATTTTATATAATTTTTAGCATTATTGCTATATTCAGCATAGTTATCAAAGATATTCTTAATTTCTTTATAAATATTTTCATCTTCAAATAATTCTTTAGAAGTAGCATAACCGACATCATTCTCATTCACTATATCTATGAAGTCATTACCTGGATTTAAAGATGCTATTATTGGTAATCCATTAGCAAGATAATTTAATGATTTACCTGGAACATTATGTGTAGTGTGTTTTTTATCAAGATTAACAATACCTAAATCAGACTCATTAAGAAGATATTGGAGCTCTTCCTGACTTACAGAATTAAAAGAAAATATATTATGACTAGAACTTATTTGATCATAATTATCACCTATATAAATAAAGCATGCATCTGGAATTTGACTTATTAGATCAAGAAAAAGTTGAAAGCTTTTCAGATTTTGTGCAAATGATAATTTGCCCGTATAAATAATTTTATATTTAAAATTGATATTGTTAAAAAGATCAGATTTTTTAGAAATGATATCTTCTTGATACCAATTTGGCAAAAACTCAATTTTTTTTTTATAATCTTGGGAGTTAAAATATTTACTATTATTATGACTTTGAATACCAATTTTTGATGAATTGGAATATAGGACTTTTTCATAATATTTAAAAATAAAATACATGGGATTTCTTTTATCGAGAATTTCTAAATCAATAATCCATTGAGGAAAAATATCTCTTAAAATTAAATAACTTTTTTTGATATTAAATTCCTTCTTTAGATATTTGATATATGGTCCAAAAAATATAGTAGGTGAATAATTTATTATAAGGTCTATGTTCTTGAAATATTCATTTAATTTTTTTGAATTTTTAATAAAAAATCTTGATAAAAGAAATTCACCAAAAGTTCTTAAAATTAAATTCCTTGACTTTAAAAAAGGACAAAAAAATTGTAAATGTCTATAGCTACTTTCTTTTAAAATATTTATTTTGTTTTTAGAATTATTATGAGGAGTTACAACTATTAATTCTATATTTTCATTATGTATATACTTAGCTAATGAATTTAACATAAGTGCTGCTGAATTTTTTTCAGGAAAAAAAGTGTCTGCAACTAATAATATTTTTTTTATTGCTTTATTTTCCAAGTATTTTCTTTGATATAAGGAATATAGCTCATAATTATTTTTATAATTTTTTGAGAAACATTTGTATTTTGAAAATCTGGTATCTGTCTATCAACTGATTTATTAAAATTATTAATAGTTATATTAATCGAGGAGAGAATGGCATGCTTATTTAAACCTGTCATAATTAAAACCCCACTATCAAAGCCCTCAGGTCTTTCATGAGATTTTCTCATTGTAACAGCAGGGAAATTTAAAAATGATGACTCTTCTGTAATTGTTCCACTATCTGAGATCACACATTTAGAAGAGATTTGCAAGGCTAAATAATCAAAGAAACCAAGTGGTTTGTGAAAATTAATTTTATTATTTTTTTTTAATTCCTCGTAAATTTTATTTTTTTTAAATCTAGAGAGAGTTCTGGGATGAGTAGAGACTAAAATAGGTAGATTAAAGTTTTGATAAATTAATTCTATTGACTCTAATATTTCGTTTAAATTATCTTTGTTATCCACATTTTCTTCTCTGTGGAAACTAAATAAAAAATATTTATTTTTTTTCAATTTTAGTCTCGTTAAAATTTTACTCTTACTTATTTTAGTTTTATGTGCATTTATGATCTCAGGTAAATGAGATCCAGACTTAAAAATCAAATGTTAATTTATTCCCTCTCTGATCAGATATCTTCTAGCATGTTCTGTTAAAACAAAATTGACATCGGATATATGGTCGACGATTTTTCTATTTGTCTCTTCAGGTACTAATGGATCAAAACTTCTATTTCCAGCTTCAAAATGAAATATGGGTATTTTATTCTTTTTTGCTGAAATCGCAGCTAAACAAGAATTAGTATCTCCATAAATTAAGAAAGCATCTGGTTTAATTCTTTTAATAACTTCATCAGTTTTTTTTATAATATCAGATATGGCATTAATTGCTGAAGAAGTATCTGCTCTCAAAAAATGGTCAGGTTTCCTTAAACCTAAGTCTTTAAAAAAAATTTCATTTAATTCATAGTCATGATTTTGCCCTGTATGAACTAGACAATTTTCCATATTTTTATCTATAAGCTTAATGAGCTCTGACATTTTGATAATTTCTGGTCTAGTACCAAGAAGAGTTAAAATTTTATACATTGATAAATTTCTGTTTTTTTAAAACTTTTATTACACCTTTTACATCTAATCTCTTTGTATTATTAGAGTTGTAATCTTGAATTTTATCTATTTTTTGATTTCCTTTATTGAAAAATTTATTGTAATTAAGACCTCTTTCATCTAAAGGTATTTTAAAAAAATCCTTTATGTTTTTTGCCTTAACCATTTCTTCTGAAGACACTAACGACTCATAAGCTTTTTCACCATGTCTAGTGCCTATATATTTAATTGATGTTTTACTTTGAAAGATTTCTATTAGCGCTTGTGCAATAGTAGCTATTGTAGCGGCTGGTGACTTTTGAATGAAAATATCACCATTTGTTCCATTTTTAAAAGCATGAAGAACTAAGTTAATGGAGTCATCCAAACTCATTAAAAATCTTGTCATATTTGGATTTGTAATTGTAATAGGTTTATTGTTCATTATCTGGTTTATAAATAAAGGGATTACTGATCCACGAGATCCCATAACATTTCCATATCTTGTAGCGCAAAATTGTGTCTCTGCACTTTTTCCTCCAGAGATCGCCTTTGATAACATACATTTTTCCATCAATGCTTTTGTCATGCCCATAGCATTTATAGGATAGACAGCTTTGTCTGTGCTAAGTATAATTGTTTTTTTTACTTTACATTTTAATGAGGCATTAAGAACATTCTCTGAACCGAGAATATTTGTTTTTACAGCCTCTAGCGGGAAAAATTCACAAGAAGGGACTTGTTTCAATGCAGCTGCATGGAAAACATAATCAGCACCAGATAGTACATTTTCTATTGATTGATAATCTCTAGTATCTCCAATCCAATATGAAATATTTTTTCGATAAACCAGTTCAGATCTGAGATCATCTTGCTTCTTCTCATCTCTACTAAATATTCTGATTTCTTTTGCGTTTTTAAGATGGTCTGATTTACAAAAAGTACTACCAAATGAACCAGTTCCACCTGTTATTACGACAACTTTGCTTTTAAACATTTTGAATATATTCTTTATTTTCTTGTAACATCTTATACCATGTTTTTGGTTTATAGGCTGTTAAATTTAAAAATTTAGAAATATTTAAAGTTCTATCAATCTTAAAGTTGAGATCTCTCTCAATTTCAATATTCTTACAATATAATTTATTTATAATAAAAAGTAATTCATATTTAGATATTTTTTCAGAGCCAACATTGATTACTGATTTAGGATAAAATGATTTATTAATAAAGAAAGCATAAATAATTTTTGCTAATTCTAGTGTGGTTAGACCATTAAAAAAGGCATTATTATAACCCTTACATTTTTTTTTATTTGCTAAGAACCACTCTAAAAGACCATACTTATAAAAGATTTCATGACCAATTGTTGAGGTGCGAATTATCAAAGATTCTTTCATAACCAATTCTGCTATTCTTTTACTTTGTCCATAAATATCTAAAGCATAATCATTATCATTTTCTTTATAATCACCTTTAGCGCCAGAAAAAATACAATCTGAACTAATATGTATAACTTTAGTTATTTTTTTTTTAACAAGGTCATTTAAAATTAAAGGTAGCTTTATATTCAAATTATAAACAAGGCTTATATTAGATTTATTTTCATTATGTTTAGTAATTCCAATACAATTAATAATCAAATCATACTCTTTAAAAAAATTTGCAGGATCTTTTAGAAAATTATATTTAATTATTTTTTTAAAATTTGGTTTATTTGAGTTGTATGTTCCATGAACAGATAATTTTTTTTTTGATGATAGATATCTATATAAAGTAGATCCAATAAGCCCACTAGAACCTAAAATTAAAACACTTTTCATATCAAATAAAAATTATAACAATTATTCATATTTTAGATTTAACAATATTTAAAAAAATATTGGTTGCATTTTGGTAGTTTATCATCTCAGAAGATCTTTCAAGTGATTTTTTTTTCATTATTTTTAATTTACTCTCATCTAGAGCTATTTCTTCTAATTTTAAAAAAAAATCATTCTTATCATATGCATCGAAGTATTCTGCTGCATTCCCGCAGGTAAATGGTATGGCTGTTTTATCTGACGCTAATATTGGTGCTCCACATGACATTGCTTCTATTAAAGTATATCCGCTACTTTCACATAGTGATGGAAAGATGAATAACTTACAATTTGAGTAAGCATATTTTAAGTCTTGTTTATCAGATAGTTCAGTAAAAATGATATTTTCTCTTATATCCAAGGACTCAATAATATTCTCTAATTTTAGATAGTAAGGATATGACATTTTTTTTCCAATAATGTACAGCTTTGATTGAATTGAAAATTTCCTCAAAAAATCATGAAATACCTCGATAAGTAATTCAATATTTTTATATGGAAATAAATGTGAGACACACAGAAAATCGTTTTTAGAAATATCAGATATTATTGCTTTAATATTATCAGTTTTAAAGTTAGTGTCATAAAAATCATCTTTTCCACATTGAATTATATATTGATTGTTTTTATTAAGACCATATTTTTTTTCAAAAAGTCTTTTAGAAAATTCTGCTTGATGAATAACTACATTAGATGTGCGACTAGATATTAAGATTAATAGTTTATTAACATATAATATTAATCTTGTAAGCGCTCTCTCACGTCGATACATATCTTTGCAAAAAGGGCCAATAGTTGCAATCCATTGTGCTTTAACTCTAGTTGTTTTTAATATTGGAGAGAAATTTCCTGGACAAAATAATACATTTATCCTGTTAATTATTGCTGACAACGGAAGGACAAACTGACTCCAAAGAAGTCTTAAAAAATTTCCATACGAAGCAGAATTAATGATTTTGATTGTGCATTTTTCTAAAACAAATTTATCCATAATTTCAATATTTTCTTTTTTTAAATATAAAATAATCTCGGATTTTTTATAGTTCTTGGCAATTTCTTTTATAAATTCATGCAAGTGAACTAAAGATCCTCCATGAGGGGTAAATGTAGCTTCAATTCCAATTTTCATTGTATTTAATTATTTATTTTTTTTAGAGGTTTTAACAAATAACCTAATAATACGTAAATAGTTTCATACATACTCCAAAAAATAGATTTAAATATATCTTTAAGATTTAAAGAATTTTTTAACCTTATATAGGCACTTATTATGACACTTCTTAAAATAAATTTTTTTTTGTTAGTATATAATATTAGTGGCTTTTGCATATTATAATACTCACCAATGAATCTTCCTCTTAGCCAAATATCATAGTCTTGACAACGTTTAAAACTATCATCATAACCCTTTACTAAAGTCAGAAATTTTTTTCTTATAAGTACAGAGGGGTGAATAAATGGAGATGATTTAAATATCATTTTCATAATTTCGTTATGATATTCTGGCATTTTTATTAAATTTTTTGAGGAGGTTATTGGATCTTTATAAAAAGCAGCTGTTCCTACAACCATAATATTTTCATTTTCAATAAGTATTTTTACTTGTTCTAGTAATCTGTTTGGTAAAGAAATATCATCTGCATCCATTCTGGCTATGAATTCTCCATTGGCTCTTCGAATTCCTTCGTTGAGAGAGTAGGCCAGACCTTTATTTGAATGATTAATTATAAGTATTCTTTTATCTATTGCTTTGAATTTCTCAATAATTTTAAGGCTTCCATCTGTTGAGCCATCGTTGATAATGATAAATTCAAAATTATTATATGTTTGATTTAAGATACTTTTAATAGAGTCCTCTAAGCCTTCTTGATCATTATAAACGGACATTACTACTGAAATTAGAGTTTCTTTCATATTTATAATTTATAATAATCCCTAAACCAGTTTACAAAATTTTCTATTCCTTTTTCTATAGAAGTTATAGGCTTATAATCAAATTCACTTATTAAATCATCAATATTTGCCCATGTATTAGGTACATCACCAGGTTGCATAGGAAGAAACTCTTTTGTAACTTCTTTATCAAAAGCTTTTTCCAAAAGATTAATATATTTCATTAAACTCTCTGGCTTGTTATTTCCAATATTAAATATACGCCAAGGAGCCTTACTACTACCTGGATCTGGTTTATCACTTGACCAATTAGGATTTGAAGATGCAGGGCTATCTAAAGCACATAAAATTCCTTCTATGATATCATCAATATAAGTGAAATCACGTTTGTGGTTTCCATGATTGTAAACTTTTATGGTTTCATTATTGCATATTGCTTTAGCAAATTTTTGTAAAGCCATATCAGGACGATCCCATGGTCCATAAACAGTAAAAAACCTAAGACCAGTAGTTGGTAAATTATACAAGTGGCTATAAGCGTGTGCCATCAATTCATTAGACTTTTTTGATGCGGCATATAAACTTAAAGGGTGATCAACGTTATCACTCACTGAAAATGGCATTGAGGTATTCGATCCGTATACACTAGATGAACTTGCATAAACTAAATGCTCAATATTATTGTTTCGACATCCCTCTAAAATATTAGCAAAACCAACTATGTTACTATCGATAAAAGTATATGGATCCTTGAGTGAATACCTTACGCCTGCTTGAGCCGCAAGATTAATAACAAATTTTGGTTTATATTTTTTAAATATGTTATTTATCTTTAATCGATCAGAAAGATCAATTCTTTCATGAATATAATTTTGATGGGATTTATGTCTTTTAAGCCGATCTTCTTTTAGTTTTAAAGAGTAATATTCGTTATGATTGTCTATCCCAATTACAATCTCACCACGATTAAGTAATCGTAAGGTAAGAGCAGAGCCAATAAAACCCGCTGAGCCTGTAACCAAAATTGTCATTAAATTTTTAATTTATTTAGCATCATCAATGCAAAAAGTCTTGCTCCATTAGTTTTGTTTTTTGATTGCCCAATAATAAGCTGATTAACAAAATCTTCATTAAAATAATGACTATTTTTTAGCAATACTTCTTTCAAAGAGATATTTGTCATCCATTTATCCATTGGAACAGAGAAACCTTGCTTACGGTTTAATTCAAAATTTTTTGGAAGGTATTTTTTTCCCATAGAATTCTGAACCTTTCTTCTCTCATTCAATGTCACTTTCTGATTACTCAATATGGATTTAAATGCGTGTTCAATGAGATTAAAGTCTAAAAAAGGTGCCCTTACTTCTAGTCCGTTTGCCATGCTAGTACGATCGACTTTAAATAAAACTTCATCTGGTAATTTTTGATGAAAATCACGTCGAGTCATTTTATCGATTTGATCAGTGCCTTGTTGAAAATACTCAAGACTTTTTAATTCAGGATTAGAAATTTCATCACCAAGTTGATTTAATACGCTAGGTTTAAATAATTTTTTACGTAAAGAGAGATCAAAAAAAGGTGTACCCCAAATAGTACTATGCATTGTGCCTTCTCTTAAACTGCTAATTAAATTTCTTCCCTTTGTGCCAGCTGGTAAAAATGAAGAAAGCCATGCTATTGGTTTAAAAAAAGAGTTTGGTATTAATTTTAAATATTTTTGTAATCTCAATGCATTTTGATAGTGGTCATAACCTCCAAATAATTCATCTCCTCCATCCCCTCCTAGAGCTACAGTCACATAATTTCTTGTCATACGACTAACTAAGAAGCTCGGTAATATTGAGCTATCAGCAATTGGCTCATCTATGAAAGATGTTAGATCATCAAGGATATCTAAAGAAGGATTCTCTATTGGTAAAACATGATGATCAGTATGAAAATGATCTGCGATCAATTGAGCATGTTTTTTCTCATCTAAATCATCACCTGGTATACTTACCGTAAATGTTTTTATTGTTTGTTTTGATTCTTTGACAGCAGCAGCAGTAACTAAACTTGAATCTAGACCTCCAGATAAAAATACCCCTATAGGAACATCACTTCTAAGTCTTAGTTTAACTGAGGAGGTTAAGAGATTCCAAGATTGATCGGCCAAATCCTCGATTGTATATTTTTCTGAAAAATTATTATTAATAGCTGGTAATTGCCAATAGCGCCATTTTTTGAAATTTCCATTTTCAAAATCATATATACCCGCATAAGCAGGTGGTAATTTTTTTACACCAGATGAAATACAAAGGTCTCCTGGCACATTACCCAGTGCTAAATAGTGATTAAGGGCATTAAGATCAATATCATTAGTTTTACGAAGTCCTTTAAGTTCTGATGCAAATTCAAATTTTTCAGAATTATGTATATAGTAAAGAGGTTTTTCTCCAGCTCGATCTCTTGATATAAATAACTTTTCTCTACCATGACCGTTTGTTTGATCAAAAATAGCAAAGGCCCACATGCCATTTAAAAAATTTAAGCAGTCTTCACCCCAATATTTATAAGCATAAAGAAGAACCTCCGTATCACTATTTGTTCGAAATTTAAAACCAATATCTTGTAATTCTTGTCGAAGCTCTAAGTAATTATAAATTTCTCCATTAAAAACTATAGCTAAATTACTATCATTTGAAATAAAAGGCTGGTTGCTAATATCATTTGTATCAATAATTGACAATCTACGATGACCCAAAGCAATATTTTTTTTTGGTCCAATCCATTTACCATCAGAGTCTGGTCCTCGATGTCTTAAACTATTACAAGATTGGTTTAACCATTCAAGGTCACGATCATTAATAATTTTACATAAACCAACTATAGCGCACATAATTTAGATAATACATTTAGCATAATATTAAAGAAATATTATATGTACTTAAGGTTACTTATGTAAACTATTTTGATCATTGGAGTTAAAAATATTGAAGATACAATAATTATGTATGATCATTATAATAATATTGAAATATATATCATTGATCATATTTATATAAAAGTATTTAAAGATTAGCCAAAATAGTTTCTACAAAATATTTATTTTTAAATTTAACATAAGCATTACTGCTCAAAAATTCTTCTATATTTTTAATGTAAATATTATAACTAACTTCATCGATATCAGTGATGTATCTAATTAATTCACTATCAGAATCAAATTTTCTGCGATCAATAAATGTATTTTCTGGTATATATTTGTGAATATTATCAGCACCTAAATATATTGGAACACTATTATTAACAAAAACATCAAATATTTTTTCTGTAATAAAATTATCATATCTAATATTTTCATAACAAATAATAAATTTATATTTAGATATTATCTGAGTTTTATTTTTTACTTTACCACGATATGTTTTATATTTAGTAAAATCAAATTGTGAATATTTTATAAATCTTTTCAAATTTTCAAAAAGTCCATTACGGCCCCAGTCAGATCCATATAAATCAAAATTTTCACAATGGTTTTTATCTAAGTATTTTATAATTTTTCTTCTAGTTGAATAATGTTCTCCTTCGATTTTTGAAAATTTATTTGAAGATATATTCATAATTAATTTTTTTTCATGAAAATGAATCTTTTTACTTAAGTTTTTTCTACCGCCAAAGGGTATTAAATAATAAAAATATTTTTTATTATCTACTAAGTCTTTTTTCCAGGTGAAAATCTTAGATAAATTTTTATGATTATCTTTTTTATAGTTCCAGGGCATGACAATGTCAGGCTCGGTAAGAAAAAGAACAATTCGATTATGGATATTTCTACTTAAAATTTCTTTGAAAATATTATAGGAATTATTTTTTCTTATTAGTCTCGTAATTTTTCCAATTAAAGAATCATCATATAAATTATTAAAAAATATGTATGTATATTGTGAGAAATCTTCCTCTACTTTAGTGTGAAATGAATATCCCTTTTTTTCAAGGGCAATTCTTAATAAAAACCAATATTTATCAGTATTATCTCTACCTCTATGATAAAAATTTTTCTTAAAATCACCAGTTAATAAAATTTTTTTTTTTAAAACTGACATCAAAATAAGTTTTTTAAAGATTTAAAATCAATCATGAGAAAAATAAATTATCTGTGAACCGGTATTTTCAAATCTAAATGGAACAAAAAGTTTATCTTTTAGATTTTTCTTAATTTTCTCATGATACTCTTTTTTTGCATAAAAAAGCATAAAACCACCTCCCCCCGCACCAAGAAGTTTACCTCCTATAGCACCTC
>MDTB01087057.1_pt1 | contig 10290 bp, 5 predicted proteins | sample 811161 | NCBI WGS metagenome assembly MDTB01 (sample SAMN05326650, study PRJNA326480) | marine metagenome | isolation source: seawater | place: Mediterranean Sea | collected 2009
ATGAAAAGAATCTCTCAATGCATAATAGCATTTCTACTGGTTTCGCTAGTGTTTTCACAAAACACAGGTAAAGTGAAAGGAACAATAAAAAGCGCTGATGGCGCGGGTTTAGCTGGGGCTAATGTTATAATTGATGGAACCTCTAGTGGAGCAGCCACAGACGCAGATGGGCAATACACAATTTTAAATGTTCCAGCTGGAGTATATTCAATGACGGTTAGCTATGTGGGATATAAACAGGTTACATCCTCAAATGTAGAGGTTAAAACAAACCTAACCACACCTCAAGATTTCGTTTTAGAAGTTTCTGCTATTTCAGGCGAGGCAGTTACGATTGTAGGAGAAAAAAGATTAGTTGAGCTTAGTGCTACTAATTCTGTTAGAACCGTAGGCGCTGAAGAAATTCAAAACGCTGCCTCAAGGAGTGTTCAGGGTATGTTAGACTTGCAAGCTGGTGTAACCATCACCAATGGCAACCTTCATATACGTGGAAGTCGGGCTGAAGAAGTTGCATACACTTTAGATGGAGCTCAAATTACAGATGTTGTTAATACGGGTCGAGACCTTTCAGCTATACCAGAAGCTTTGGCTGAAATTACAGTTGAGGCAGGTGGCTACGGTGCTCATATTGGAGGTGCAAATTCAGGTGTTGTGAGACAGACATTGCGGACTGGAGGAACTGAACTTGGCGGCAATGTCCGTTTTGAATCTGGTGACTATGGGCATCAAGATATAACAGCAACCTTGGGAGGCCCTGCAGGGCCGATAAAGTTTTTTGGCGCAATTCGCACATCTCATGTTGATGATTGGAACCCAACTTTTTACAGTGATTTTATGATTGATCTTGATGGGGACAATGTTGCTGATATGTTAGCTAGTAAGGTTTCTGGCATAAGTCCAGACGGAGATTCTATTCAAGTCAACTTTGATACTGATGGTGGAAAATCAGTAGCTCATAGAGCTCAAGACAACCTTCAATTTAATGGAACAGCAACAATGGATTTTGGACCTTTAAATTTGAGATTTTCTGGTGTCGTAGATAATAGTAAAACCGAAAGTAATAGCCTGCCAATATATTATATGTTTAATTCTAGCAGGCTCCCTGTTACTGAAAGAAAGCTTAATATGGTTTCTGCAAGGGGAAATTATTTTTTAAGCTCAGATATGCTTTTAAGTTTTGGTCTTAGTGCTCTCAATAGGTCTTCCGAAACTTATGATGGTCTTTTTGGTAGCCCTTCTGGCTTTGAAGACGCCCTTTCCTGGCATGATTCTTCAATGGTTGCGGCAAAAGGGGTTGACGTGTCAGGTTGGTTAAACTCATACACAGATCCGGTTCCTTACTATGTTGGCCAGTTCCCTTTTCAGCGCCCTGGAGATGTAACAACAGATTGGCGTAAAAACAATAGGTCAACGGTTGGTTTTGATGCAGGAATTACCTGGCAAAGAGGAGATCATGAAATTAGGATTGGTTTCGATCAAAAGAACTATACATATCGGAAATACGAGCTTGATGTAAGTGCGATGGAAAACATCAATCGACTAATTGCCCTGGGCACCGTGACCGAAGAAGACGCTATAAGCGGTTCGGATAGCACAACCTCGGCAGCTTTGTCATTATATAACCGCATTGGGCAAATTGGCTACGATGATTACGGTAAAGAAATTGATGATGAAAACCTGTTGGGACCAAGGAGTCCATACACACAATCTTTTTATATTAATGATAAATACGAAGCTGGTGATGTTGTGGTAAGCGCAGGGTTGAGAGTAGATCGGTTTAATATGGATGATAAAAAACTTAAAGATAGCGCTAACCCACCTTGGGATGAAGCTAATCAGGGTGTATATGAAGATCAAATTCTAGATTCCGATACCAAGACCGAAATTCAACCAAGGCTAGGATTAGCCTTTCCTGTCTCTGACGAAATAGTTTTTCACTTACAATATGGTAAATTTGCCCAAATGCCTGAATTGGATCTTCCGTATTCCTCTGCTCGGTACATGCATTTAGTTTGGGGAGGTCAAAACTATACTCCAGACCCGATGGGGTTTGATCTAGATCCAGTTTTAACGACTCAATATGAGGTTGGCATGAGTTACCAGTTCCTGCCAGACGCGGCAATTGACATTACTGCCTTTGCTAAAAACACAACGGGGCAGGTGGTCTTGAGCACATATCCAGAGGTTCAAGTTGATAATGAAAATAGTGTAGCAACGGGTGCGCCCTACTATTTAAACGGAGATTTTACAACTGTAAATGGAGCTGAATTCACACTAAGGACTAGAAGGATAAACAGTCTTCAAGTTTTTGCCTCTTATACCTACTCTGATGCTCGGGGAGTTAATTCTGACCCGAACTCAAATGCAGGGAATTTGAGCATGAGCATGCTTTCCCCCCCGCCCATGATGATAAATCCACTATACTATAACAATAAACATAGAGGGGCTCTTGCTTTAGATTACAGACTAGATTCTGGTCTATTGTCTGGCTTAGGGGTAAATGTTCAGTATAAGTTTAATAGTGGCCACCCTTTCACTCTAAGTGGTGGTGGAATGGGTCAAAGAGGAGCAAATGATGGAGCTCTTCTAGAGGATGCGCGCTCTAGAGAGCCACTTGAACCAGTGGGGCAGTCAACTACTCCATGGCAGTACTTCGTTAACTTAAAAGTGGATTACAATGTTAGTATTGCTGGTTACGGTCTAACTTTATTTGCATACGTCGAAAACCTTTTGAATAGAAAGAATGTTGCTAATGTTTACTCGCGGTCGGGGAATGCATATGATGATGGTTTTCTAACCGATCCTCAGTTAAGCAGCGAGATTGTTGCAGCTCAGGGTGAGTTGTATACTACGCTCTACAACGATGTTAATCTGTCCAACAGACAGCACTACCAGTGGGATTTTGGAAGAGATTTATTTTCGTCTCCTCGAATTGTGAGACTTGGTGCAAGTGTCAATTTTTAATCAATATTTAATAGAGGTATTATAAAAATGAAAAAACAATTATTTGGAATCGCGTTTTCTTTAGTTGTTGTTGGATTAACAACGATCAACGCCAAAGAGCCACATGGAACTAAGCCGGCACTTCGAACAGCTGGCTATGATGCTAACTCAAGTCCTACAATTTCTGTTTTGAATATAAACAATTTAGCATATTGGATTGATAAAAGTGGCGCTGGAACATATGATGGTAGTCCAAATGGAACCCAGGCTGACTATCCAATTTTTACTGGTGGTTTAATTTACAAAGATGGTGTGGTTTTTGGAACAAAGTCAGACGAGTATACAGACGAAGCTCCTATTAGGGTAGGAGGATCAACCTACTATAAAGGAATGAAGGCCGGATTCGTCCGTTATGATGCGGACGGGAATGTTGTTGGAGCTGATAACCCAGATAATCATCATGTTTGGAGAGTTAGAACCGATTATATGACCGCAGACCTATCCAAAGATGCTGCAAACTTTTATAGCACAACTTCTGATGCCGTCACGTCAGAGCAGATTCAGAATGTTAGGGATCAATATGAATATGATTGGATGAACTGGCCTGCTGGTTGGGGAGCTCCATTTGATGATGTTAATGGTAATGGTGTCTATGATTCTGATACGGATATACCCGGGTACCCAGGTGCAAACCAAACTATTTGGGTTGTTGCAAATGATGTACCTACTATTGTTGATGAAAATGGTGTTGTTGATGGGCCTGTGAACAACACAGCGCCAAATTTATATGGTTCTGATCCAATTGGTATGGAAATGAGAATTACGCTGTGGGGGTATGCATACGGAGCAGGTGACCCATTGGGGAACGTAATTTTTAGGAAAGTTGAATTGAAATACACTGGTCTTGAAACAGGATCGACGTACACTAACCCTGCGGTTTTAGACACTGTTTATTTCACTCAGTGGTCTGATCCAGATCTTGGAACATTTACAGATGACTATGTCGGTTCTGATGTAGATTTATCATTTGGTTATGTATACAATGGTAACAGGCTTGATAATGTTTTTAATGGAATTTACGGTCTTCCATGTCCTGCTGGAGGTCACGACTTTCTCCAAGGCCCTGCAGATAATTTAGATATCGATGGAGATGGTGACATGCAGGAGTATCTCCCAATGACTTCATTTACCTATTTTGGTGCAGGTGGGTCAATTGATGATCCTACATTATCAGACTATTCAGATGGTTCTTTAACTTTTTATAATTTGATGGAGGGTTATCTGCCTAGGCCAGCATATCCTCAACAAGTTCCCTGGACGGATCTCTCAACTGGAGAGTCAACCGATTTTGTTCTTTCTGGCGACCCGGTATCTGGCTCAGGTTGGATTGATGGTGTTCAACTGCCGCCAGGAGACAGAAGAATGGTTATGACGAGTGGTCCATTTAAGATGTCAAAAGGTGAAAGTGTTACTACTGTTTTAGCAACTGTTGGTGGAACGGGTCTTGATGCGGTGTCTTCAGTTTCGGTTGCTAAGTATCATGATACATTTGCTCAGTATGCGTATGATAAAAACTTTTCTCTTCCAAGTGCGCCATCAACACCATCTGTAGATTATGTAGAAATGGATGGTAAAATTGCTTTGGATTGGGGTTTTGATGAAGCTGCAGTGAATTCCACTGAACTTTTAACAAGCGAAGGATTTGCATTTGAGGGGTATAATGTATATCAGCTTCCACGCGCTGGGTCTCCCCTAACAGAGGCCGTTAAGGTAGCAACATTTGATAAGGTTAATTTAATTCAAAACATTTTAGACCCTGCAGTTGATCCCTTAACAGGGTTAGTTATAGACGCTGTTAAACAAACAGGAACTGATATTGGTGTGCAACGCTATTATAGCACAGATTATGATGAAATTAGGGGTAGGCCCATGTCTAATGGTGCTACCTATCATTTTGCAGTTACTGCATACAGTTATTTAGCAGATAATGACGGTAGTCCTTTCAAGACGCTTGAATCAAGCGAGGCAAGAGTTTCTGTAGCTCCTCATGCTGAAAGCCCAGGTGTTGATATAAATAATTATGTTGGATCTGATATAGATGTAGTGCATAATGGTACTGCTAACGCCTCTGTAACTGTAAACATAATAAATTCAAATAAATTAGTTAATGATGAATATACAGTATATTTTGATCAGCAACTGTATTATAGGGATATGAGCGGTAACTGGGTTACAGACGATCCGGCATCAGCGGGGAAGGTTCTTGATGTTGGTGGATCTACAGTTTCTGGTATAGCAGAAACTGCTGAAGCAGGGACTATTAATCTTTTTATGGCTGTTGATATTGTATCACCTGATTATAATTATGCAGACGGAGTATTAATTACCCTTCCAGAAGAAACCATAATTAACAGTGCGGTAACATCAGATGGTGCTCTTGAAGGAATGATTTCTGGAAACGAGATTATGTTTGGTGATATGAGTGTCTCAACTGCTGGGTTTTTCGCTGGAGGTGAAATACTAATTGTTAATATTGGTTTTCCTTCTGATTTCCCCAATACACCTATACCGTTTGACTATACTATATATGATGATGGTTGGGCGCAGGCTTTTTGTATAGAAAATTGTGAAACTTGCGAGGCTTATAATATTGGTGAAAACTGTGCTGGAGATACTACATATACTACGATTGTTAACGCAGAAGGGACTAGCGAAATAACCACACTAGCATTTGCAACAAAAATAGAGTCTCACTGGAATTTAAAAAACAGTTCTGATACTGATTTGTTAATAGATCAAACTTACATTGGAGGCTCTGATCTTTACGGTGGCATGAGCGTAGATAATTATTCTCAACTACAGTATAATTACAATGCCGCTGTAAACGTTCTTGGTTTCCAAGTTAATGTTAATGGAAGCTACGATGCGCCTTTAGATGTTTACGAAATAGAGACAGTTGCTGGTCCAGCTGATATTGATGAAGTCGGCGAAGCGGTATGGGATATAGATTCATACAAAGTATCTGGTTGGGAGCCAACAGCAAAGGCTACTGATACTTACGGTTCTGGAATTGAATCTGTTGATACTCTCCAAAGAGATATACAGGTTCGTTTTACTGGAGAATTTGAATCAACTCCCACTACTACAGCATCCGGTGTGGTTTATTATCCTGCCCTTTCTGAAGGGGGTTCTTATTGTTGGATTTATGGTTCAAGACTCAGTGATCTTAGTGACCATCCAGATCCTAGTAACCCTGGTGATGGTTCTCCATTTAGAATTAAGATTCCATTTGAGGTTTGGGATATGGAGGCTGAAGGTGGACCTAAGCAGATTGACATAATTATATATGACAGGGAGCAGACATATAATAGCGGAGATACTGTTTATGCATTTAACCCCTATGCTCGTATGTATACAGAGTTTATTCACATACCATACGAAGAAAATGGTGAGTATGGTACTGTTTGGGCAGATGCTGGTAATGGATTTTCAACTATAGAAAATAGTTTAACATGGAATGTTGTTTGGTGGCAGACCCAGTTTAATCAAGGCGATGTAGTTACATTTAAATACGCAAATCCAATTCAAATAGGTGTTGATGAGTTTACTTTTTCAACCAGTAAAAATTCTGTTAATTCATCAAACGATTTATCAAACGTAAGTGTTTATCCAAACCCCTACTATGGGCTTCATGAAATGGAGATGGCTAGAAATGATAAATATGTATCGCTTAACAATTTACCAATGGAAGCCACAGTTAAAATTTATTCGTTAGGTGGGACCTTTGTACGTGAAATTGATAAAAATGACGAAAGTCAATTTGTTAAATGGGATCTGAAAAACCAATATGGTTATCCTGTTGCAAGTGGACTTTACATTATTAGAATAAATTCTGGAGATCAAGAAAAGATCTTAAAGCTTGCCCTTGTCCAAGAAACACAAGTGCTTAAGTATTACTAAACAATTAATTACATGGAGAAAAAAATGAAAACTATCATTTTAAAAGTTTCAATTATTTCTTTGCTTTTTTCTGGTCTATACAGTCAAGGGTCTAGAATGGGAACGGCATCCTCAACACAATTACAGGTCGTGCAGGGAGCACAATACCTTTCAGGCGGAGGTGCAGTAGCTAATTCTGTGGGGATGGATGCTGCCTTTTGGAACCCCGCAGGGCTCGCTGGTTCAGAAAACAGCTTTGATGCTATTTTTTCAAATCGACAATACATAGCAGACATCAATAGCAACTTCTTCGGAGTGTCTTTCAATCTCTTAAATTTGAAGATGGGTTTAAATGTTCGATCATTCGATATAGGAGACATCAATGAAACAACGGTTTTTTCTCCGGATGGAACGGGGCAAGTTTTTACTCCAAACTTTTCTGTAATTGGAGCAACAGGTTCTAAAAAGCTCTCTGATAATACAAGTGTTGGTGTAAATGTTAATTATATCAGAGAAAGTTTTGGAAGGGTGTATTCTTCTGGTGTTTCATTTGATTTAGGAGTGCAGTATAAAGGTTTGCTTACAGAAGCTTTAGATGTTGGGTTCGTTTTGAAAAACTTTGGAAATCCAATGAAATACGATGGCGAGGGATTAGGAATCCTTGCTGACGCTTCCAGTGGAGATAGACCAGAAGAATATTACAAGGTTGATGCAGCATCTTTTGATCTGCCATTTGCGTTTGACATGGGTCTTTCCTATAATATGGCTGGTGTAGATTTGGGTTTTACATATACAAGTAATTATTATGCTACAGATGAGATGAAATTCAAAGCTTCTTACGGAATTGGTAATATTGCATCTTTAAGAGTAGGTTACCAATTGTCCGCAGTAGCAAAAGATCAGAGTGAGGTGGGTGATGGTATTCAAACCGTTGATGAAGTTGACAAGGATTGGTATGAAAATCCATTTGATGGTCTCTCTTTTGGTGCTTCATTAAGTTTGTCTAGTTTTATAGGCACAAATTTAATTCTGGATTATGCTTTACTACCGGCCGAAGGTTTTGACCCTAATAATGTAATAGCATTAAGGTTGGCATTTTAATTTCATATAATTTTTTATAAGGGGAATTATAATTCCCCTTATAAAAAAAGTTGTTTTTAGTAATCAATCATTTTCTTCTAGCTTTCTTTTAAAAATTTTTTTTAACATTTCATATAATTGAGGGTTTGGAATATTTTTACCTAAATAAATCTCTTCTTTGTCTTTTTGAATAATCATTTCCCAATGAAGATGTGATTCTTTTTTTGTTCCTAAGGTACTTTCCCGAGTTCCAGTATTTCCAGATTTTCCAATTAGTTGTCCGGCTTTTACAAATGTTCCTGGCGATATGGTTTCTTCTATGCTTGATAGATGTGCATATATTGAAATAACCCTAAAACCTGGTATAAGAGTAAATCCGTGATCTAGAAAGACTGCTTTACCAAGTAGAATACTATTAAAAATATCAGATGGCGTTGATCCAACTTTCGTAGTGGCAGATAGAAGGTTCACTCTAAAATCTGCAGGTACTTCTATATAATTATGATCTGCTCTTATTACAAATGCATCTGCCACTGATCTTACTGGTGTCCCCCAATTAGCAAAAAAATCAACTCCTCTGTGGGTTCCGTTTCTATAATTTCGTGGAGCGTTGGGCAGTCTGCTTGCCCTTTTTGGTACAGGAATTCCATCGCATGGTAATACCAGTGACAATGAGTCAACCCAGTCAATTTTGAAACTGAGAGTGTCTAATTTCCTCAATTTCTTTTTCTCTGTCTTGGTGCCAAGAATGTACTCAGGTGTATTCTTTTGTGGCATTATATTTTGGGGATAAGAGAATACCAAAAAAAGACTAAAAAGTAATGATCTCATTTTTTATTTATTAAAACATTTAAGGCTTCTGTGCAAACATCTAGAGGACTACCTTTTAGAGAAGTCACGTTTTTTGATTTAATTATAGAAACAGACTTTTTACCGCCTAAGTCAAAAGGATCATTGAAAAAAACTGTTACAGTTGGAGTCTCAAGTATTTTAATTGTTTCTGCTATTGTCCAGTCGCATATTGACCAAGTTGTAGGAATTATAATATTTCCGTCTGACCACTTTCGATTTCTTTGCAGGTAGTTGATTGCTTGAAATTGTTTATGTGTCTGAAATATTTTAAGGTTATGATTAGTATTTCTAACGTGCCTTCTGATATGTTTATTTAATTTATCCAATGTAAGTCTAACACCATTGACCTTTGATGATTTTAACCCTAATAGGTTCAGGTTGGGTCCTTCTAAAAAAAGAATGTTCATTTTAATGGAATTAAGTTACCAATTATATATCCAATTATGATACCGATCATAAGGCCTAGTGTAACAATTCGACCTTTTGCTAATTGGGATGTGTAACCTTTCTTTATGGCTATGCCGGATATTATTGTCCCCATTGCATTTAATAAAAAAAACCCAGGAATAGTAAAAACTTTTATTATTAAGGGTCCGATTATTGGAATAAGAGCAATAATCGAACCCAATCCTGTAAACAGTTGTGTAAAAACTCCGAATGCGAAAGTAACAAATAAAATAAACTTTTTATCTATTCCAAAATAAATAGCAGCTAAAATAGCAACAAGAACAAGAAGCCATAATAAAATTTTAAACTTATAAAATTTCCAAACTTTAATTTTATTCATTAATAATTGCTGTTAACGGAATACCCATTGTTTTAAATGTTGCTTTAATTATTTTTTTTGGTTTTTCCCTTGATACCCATAATTGTTTTACCATCCCCGGTGTTAATATTTCACCTAAAAAATAATCTGATTTTTCATATATGTTAGATTCTTTTTTTATTTCGATATCTAGGCGATAGTGATCGCACAAAACCTTTTTATTGCTGTATTCCACGGTAACCGTATCTGACCAGACAAAACGGGCTTTACCTGTAGAACCTTCTTGTTCAAAATTAAACCAACGTGTGTCTAGGAAAGAGTGTTGCTTAATCTGGGCCATTGCCAAAAGAGAAAAGATGTTTTTTATATTTTCTGGAATTTGAACTTTTATGTTATCATATTCTACAGTTCTAATACTGTCAATATAGTTAGCATTGATTTTCTGTTTAAAGTTTCCTTGTTTAATATTTTTTGACCAATGAATCAAATTAAAAGTTGATGAGTCAAATTCAGAATAATAGTAGTTTTTTGCTGGCCAAACTTTACCAGGAATTCCAATATTTTCAGTTGAAAATTCTATTTTACCACCAGGGTTAAAATTCTGAGATACATTACAGACATCAATCCCAAAAATTGTTATTTTATATTCCTGTGCATTAATTATTTCAAGAATTAAAATAAAAAAAAATAAAACTTTCAACTTACTTCCA
>MDTB01212928.1_pt1 | contig 10290 bp, 10 predicted proteins | sample 811161 | NCBI WGS metagenome assembly MDTB01 (sample SAMN05326650, study PRJNA326480) | marine metagenome | isolation source: seawater | place: Mediterranean Sea | collected 2009
AAAAATTTATCAAGATACAAAACGGATTTGCATTAAATGTTTTTGAAAAATCTTATGTTCAAGATGTAAATATTTTTAAAGATATTTCTAATTTAAATTTAGAAGGATATTTCATTACAACTTCTAATACCGCAAACTATATAAATAGATTTGCTTTAAAGCCTATTTTATTAAATACTCAGTATTTAGATTTCCTTCCATACCATCATTACTTGGTAGACCGTACTTTTGAAATACTTGAAGAAGTTTACGATGTTGATTTAAAAAATCCGCCCATCAAAAACAATCCGCTTTTACCCGACAGTTTTGTGAAGAATAATTTTGAAAATAAAACAAAACTTGACTGGGAGTCGTTAAGTCAAAAATATAATGCAAATTATGTTGTGACTCCTTCGAACTGGAAAATTAAATTAGACTTATTTAAAAATAATGAATCTTTCTCAATTTACAAAATTAAATAGGTTTTTTTTATTTTAATTGTTTATAATTTTTAATTTCTTTAATTACGTATCTTGTTCTGCCCTTTGTTTGTTCAAATATTCTTGCTAAGTATATACCCATAATTCCTATGGTAGATAATAAGGCTCCTGAAAAAAAAGATACAACAATTAATATTCCTGTTGTCCCAGGAACTGCGACGCCTGTTAGTTTTGCATATAGAGCATAAACAATTAATAAAATAGAAAACAAAAATGCAAAAAATCCAAGAAGCACACCAAGATAAAGAGGTTTAAGTGAATAGCTTGTAACACCTCTAATAAATTGTGTGACCGGACCTTCGTCAAATAATGAAAATTTAGATTCTCCTGACTCTCTAGCTTCTCTTATATAATCTACATATCCCTGTTTAAATCCAACCCATACTGATAATCCACGAATATATGGATTATATTCCTTTTGCTCTAAAATTTTATTTAATGCCCTTCTAGATATTAATTTAAAATCTCCAACATCTTTTTTCAAATCAATATCTGATAATTTATCAATAATTGTGTAGGCAATATTTGTAAAAAATAATTTTGATTTTGACTCTCCCAATCTTTTAGTTCTTCTAGTGTGAACGATATCAAAACCTTTTTCATGCTGTTTAACTAATTCTGTAATTAACTCAGGAGGGTCTTGAAGATCTGAATCCATATAAATTACACAGTCACCAGAACAGTTTTCAAATCCAGCTAAAACACACGGATTTGTTCCAAACCTTCTAGACATATTAATTATCTTTATTGGAAATTCTTTTTGTAAATCTATAAGTGTTTTTTCCGAATTATCCGTTGAATCATCGTTAACAAAAATTAGCTCATAGTTCCAGTTTTCGGTTTTTTTAACCGCCTTATGGACTCTATCAATGAGATTTTTTAAATTTTTCTCTTCATTTCTAAATGAAAAAACAAAAGAAATTAATTTCATAAATATTTGAATAAAAGACTATTTAATAATATCTTAAAATGATAAAAAAAGTAACCGTAGAATATCAAAATGCACTCATTAGATTTAGTTATTTTAGCAGGAGGCAAAGGATCTAGAATCAAATCTTTATTAAAGAAGAAACCCAAGCCAATGGCGATTTTTAATAAAAAACCATTTTTAGAATACATAATACAATCTTATAGTAAATATCATTTTAAAAATATTTTTGTTCTAGCAGGGTACAAATCTGGTGAGATTTTCAGTAAATTCGAAAATAAACATTATAACTGTACTTCGATAACATGTTTAAAAGAGAAAAAACCTATGGGCACTGCCGGTGCTCTCAATATTTTAAAAAAAAAAAGAATCAATGATTTTATACTAATTAATGGTGATACTTTTCTTGAAGTAAATCTAAATAAGCTAGTTAAATCCTGCAGTGAAAATAGCTACGGCTCCCTAACTTTAATAAAAAACAAGTCGTATAAATCAAACAAAAAATTAGTATCTATGGGTATAAAAAATAATAAAATTATTTATCAGAAAAAAAATAATTTTATGAATGGAGGTGTTTATTTCTTTAAAAAAAAGATTCTGAAGTTTATAAAAAATAAAAACACATCCTTAGAAGATCAACTTCTTCCCGGTTTGATAAAAAAAAGAAAAATTTCAGGATTGGTGGTCAAAAATTTCTTTTTAGATATTGGAACTCCGAAAAATTTTAATAGGGCAAAAAATCTGTTGCTAAAAAATTGCACAAAAGCAGCAGCATTTTTGGACAGAGATGGAGTAATAAATTATGACACTGGATACGTACATAAAATTAAAGATTTTAAATTTAGGCCAGGTGTTATTACTGGTCTGAAATTTTTAAGAAATAAAAATTATTATGTTTTTATAGTTACCAATCAGGCTGGAATAGGAAGAGGAATATATAATGAAAATCAATTCTATGAACTTCAAAATAATCTGAAAGAGAAACTACAAAAAAAGGATATATTTTTTGATGATATAAATTTTTGTCCCTATCATCCTGATGCTAAAATAAAAAAATACAGAAAAATAACTGACCTAAGAAAACCGGGAAACTTGATGATAAAACAAATAGAGAATAAATGGCATATAAAGCGAAAAAAAAGTTTTATGATTGGTGATAAAATATCTGACAAAATTTGTGCAGCAAAAAGTAAACTATACTTTGAATTTGCAAAAGAAAATTTCCATCTACAGGTTAAGAAAATAATAAAAAAGATTTAATAATTATTAATTACTTTTTTGTTATCAACACTAAAAAGAGTTATCAATTCCTCTATGCCTTGTTCGAGAGAAACTTTTGCTTTAAATCCTTTTTTTTCAATTTTTCTATTACTTACAAAATAATCTCTTTTGTCTGGATCTTTTCTATTTGTAACTATCTCAATTTTTAAATTTTTCATCTGTTTTTTAATTTTTTTTGCTAACATCAATTTACTAATATTTGCAGAAGACAATCCTAAATTGTAAATATTTGATTTTAACTTATAAAAATTATTAATCGCATATACGATACCAGAAACAACATCTCTTATATGAATAAAATTTCTTCTAAAGTTTGGTTCAAAAATAGTTAGTTTTTTTGTTCTTACTGCTTTATGAACAAAATTATTTACCAATAAATCTGTTCTCATCCGATAGCTGAATCCAAAAACAGTTGCTAACCTAAAACAAATAAAGTTGTGTGCTTTAATAACTTCGTTTTCTGCATCACATTTGGTTCTCCCGTAAAGTGAAATTGGCCTAAGTGGACTATTCTCATCACAAAATTTATTTTTCTCGCCTACCCCATAGCCAGAATTTGTGGTTAAAAAAATTATTTTATTTTTTTTTAAGCATAAAGAAACTAAATCTTTTATCGATTTATAATTAACCGATACAGCATCTTTCTTGTTCTTATCACACAATGGAGCCCCGACTAAAGCAGCTAGAGGTATTATGTATTCGTTTTTTCTAATTACTTTTTTTAGCAGCTTAATATCTCTTACATCTTTCTTTATTAGTTTAAAATTTTTATGGTAATAAAGATGATTGAGAGATCCTTTATCGTATTTCATTAGATCCACAACTGTTACCTCGTGACCTAAGTTAACAAGAGTGGTACACAACATTGATCCTACATATCCGCCACCACCTGTTATTAATATTCTGCTCATTTCTATAGAAATTTAGATGTCTTGTCTCTTTTGCTTAAAATTGGTTTTTTTATCGGCCATTTGATTTTAATTTTAGGATCGTTCCAACGATAACTTTTTTGTTTTTTTGAATCGATATATTTGCCCTTGTAACACCATTTATAATGAAAAACACATTTATTTGATAAACATAAATATGCATTAGCGTAGTGTGGAGGAACAAGAATTAAGGTTGGCTTATCATGGCTTAACATGCAGCTTCTATGTTTTAAATAATTCTTTGATTTTTTTCTAACATCAACAACAACGAAAAATACTTTTCCATATGTACACGTGACTAACTTCCAAGATTTAAAGTCGCAATGCAAACCTCTTATTACTTTCTTCTTTGAAATCGAAAATTTATCATGATTAAAACGCATTTTATTTAAAATTCCCTTTTTCCAGGTCGTCCAATAAAAACCTCTGTGATCTTTGAAAGTGGAATTTTTTATTATTTTTAACTTCAGCATAAATAAATTTGAGTAATTATATTTGATCCCCCAATATTTTTCTTTTAAGCTTAATCTGTGCCATTTTAACTATATTTTGAGCAGCAATTTTTCCAAATTTTTTTTCTATTTTTTCCAAAAAAGGTTTGTGGTTGTGGTATTTTATAAAATTGTCATCTCTCAACTTAATAATTTCTGCGGCTGATAATTTTTCTGTTGGTAAAGGCAGAGTTTCATAAGAGTGAAAAGAGTATCCTTCGTAGCTTTCCGGTAAATCATGATTTTTCTCTAATGCTTCTTTGTAAAGTTGGCTTCCTGGTAAAGCCATGGCCGCATAAGTGTTCCAACCTGTCGTACAAAGATCCAAACTTAACTCAAATGTCTTTTTAATAGTTTCTTCTGTATCACCGGGTAAACCATAAATATAGTTTGCCATTACATTAATGTCTGCTTCGTGTACTTTATTTATAACTTTTTTAACATCTACATCTTCAAATTTACCTTTTGAAACTTCTAATCTTATTGACTTGTCTCCACTTTCAATACCTAGAGCCAACCATTTGATTCCGGCCCTCCTAACTAGATTTAAAATCTCAGGTCTTTTCACTGTATCAACTCTACTGTAGCTCCAGATCCTTAATGAATCATCTTTGTTTCTTTCTGCTAACTTCTCGCATAAAGGAATATAATATTTAGGGTTTAACAAAAACATTTCGTCTACAATTCTTATTGTTTTAACCCCCATCGAAATTAACTTATCAAATTCTTTAATTATAAAGTCGGGAGACCAAAATCTCATATTGCTATAATTAGAAGCCACGCCAATCTCATCTGAATCATTACGATTTATTAAATTAATCATACAAAAGTTACATTTAAACATGCATCCTAAACTTGTTTGTAGGCTTGCATAAGGAGTCCTTTTGTTAAAATCATATTCTGCATGCCACATCGGAGCTCTATACAGATCAAAAGGTTTATTTTTAAATGGGAGCAAATCCCATGCGTAGCCAGGTAAATCCAGATCCATTCTGTCTGTTGGCACCACTTTCTCTGGCGGATTCAAGATGACATTCTGTTTTTCTCTGTAGGCAATTCCTTTAACTTTTTTTAATGATTTTGTGTCTAAAGATTTAAGTTTTAAAACATTTCTTAAAGCATAAACCCCTTCATTTGTAAAAGCAAAATCAATGCTTTTTTCTTTTTTTAAAGTTTCAACTGGCAGAGCTTGAACGTGTGAACCAATGAAACAAATCTTAGTATCGGTATTTTTTTTCTTTAGAAAAGTAGACAAACTAATTGCACCGCTCATATTTGTTGTTCCGGCATTAACATTCTGTCCATAAACAACAAGGCATATTAAGCCAGGTGAGATACTTTTTATTTTATTAGATATTTCATCCTCACTTAAATTTTCGGCATTAGCATCAACTATAGAGGGCCTGAAGCCTATAGATCTAATAGATTGAGCTAGAAGCAAAGCCCAAGTTGGAGGTTCTATTGCAGAATAAGTCTCCGACAACTTCTGGTAAGATTTTTTTGAATTGTTAGGAATCAAAAAACAACAGTCAATTTTATCTTTGTTTTCCATTTTTATAAACTTATTTTATTTAAAACCTCACATATTTTTCTTATTTTAACACTACTTAGATCAGGATAGTTTCCGATATAATAACCAAAAAAATGAACATGTTCTACTTCCGAAAATTTTTTTAAATTTATTTTTTTTAAATAAGGTTTTAAATACGGTTGTCTTAATTGATTTCCTCCACCAGCATTACCTCTTCTAAATTCTATATTATTTTTTCTTAGTGTAAGCTCAAACTTATTTCTAAATTTTAAGTCTTTTTTTCTAAAAATTACAGGAAAAGCATAATTAGAACTACCTTTGGTGTCATAATCGGTCCTGTATTTTGTTGGATCCAGCAATTTTAAAAAAAGCTTAAAGTTTTTTGTTCTGACATTGTTGTTTTTATTGAGTCTCTTTAATTGGTTTAAACCGATAACTGCACCAATTTCATTATTCCTAAAATTGAAAGTGGGATGAAGAAATATAAATTTTGGAGATAACTTCGGATATTTTCTTATCATTTTATTTTCAAACTTAGAATTTTTTGACTCTCTTGCCATTCCATGAGATCTAAAAATTCTTGCCATTTCATAAATTTTTTTATTATTTGTACAGACCATTCCTCCTTCAATTGTAGACATATGGTGAGCGTAATAAAATGAAAAATTAGATATTAAACCATATGTGCCCAATTTTTTTCCTTTAAAAGTAGCTCCGTGAGATTCGCAAACGTCTTCTACAAGAATAATGTTTTTATTTTTTATTTTTTTTAAAAACTTATCTGACAAACCATTAAATCCTTGGACATGAGTAATGAAAACAGCAAGTGTATTCTTATTAATTTTTTTTAAAACTTGATCTTGATTCATTGATAAATTTTTAGGATCTATATCAACAAAAACAGGTTTGAACCCGCTCATAATCACCGAATTAATGTCTGAAACCCAAGTAAGAGAAGGAACTATAATTTCATTTTTTTTTGTAGACAAACTCTTTAAAATTAACATGCTGATAAAATTAGCAGAAGATCCTGAGTTCACAAAAACGCTATACTTTACACCCAGCCATCTAGACCATTTTTTTTCAAATTCTAAAACTTTTTTTGATTGAGTTAATACTAAATTTTTATCTTTAATTAATTTTCTAACAGCGCTCATATCAGATTTTAAAAAATTATTATGCATTAATGGGTGATTAATTTTCATTATTTTTTCCTTGTTATCTGATCAAAAATAACTTGGCTGCCTGATGTTGTAAAATTAAAAGGTATATTTATTAAATTTCTGTATTTTTTAAAAAAAACTTTCCTTTGTTTTTCTTTCATATACATTAATAAGAAACCGCCTCCCCCAGCACCTAAAAGTTTTCCTCCCAATGCACCATATTCCATGGCTTTCTCATATATTTCATTAATTTTTGAATTTGAAATTAAATTACTAAGAGCCTTTTTCTCCATCCATGCATCATGTAAAAGTCTTCCAAAATCATCAACTTCACCCGAATTTAGAATATTTTCTCCATCTCTAACATAGCTTATGATTCTATTTATCTGATCTCTCTTAACTGTTGTAAGTTTGTTAACATAACGATTAGCAATTTTGTGTGCTGTCCTATTTATGCCTGTATAAATTAAAATAAGATTTTCATTTAATTTTTTAAGATTTTTGTTTGATTCAATCTTTTTGACGTTTATAGAACCATTCTTATTAAAGATTATTTTATTGAATCCTCCAAAAGATGCTGAAGTTTGATCCTGAGACCCAACTACCTCTCGCATAATCTTTTGTTCAAAATGTATGCTTTTGTTTGCTAATTTTGATTTTGTTAATTTAATTTTTTTTATTCTACATAAAGACTGCATTAAACCAACTGTAAAACAAGAACTAGAGCCCATGCCGCTTCTTGCGGGTAGATCCCCATAATAGTGGATCTCCAATCCTGGTTTAATTTTAAGATTTTTTAATAATTCTCTAACTGCTTTATGGTTTATTTGATTAACTCTTTGAACATTTTCAATCTTTCTCCAAACAATTCTATATTTTTTTTTAAAATAATTTGGAGAAAATCGACAGGATATATATATATATTTATCAATTGTGGTTGATAATACTGCTCCACCATTTTTTTTATACCATGATGGGTAATCGCTGCCTCCACCAAAAAAAGATATACGATAAGGTGTTTTTGTAATAATCATTTGTATCTATTATTTTTCGTTATAGTAGTCACCGTATTCTACTAAAATTGTATTTTTTCCATCTTTCCTTAATAAAGCTTTTCTATATGCGGGAAAAATATCTTTCGGTTCTTTTAGTTTTATAATTTCTATAGTTGTTGTCATTTTTCTAAAAGCTTCGGTAAAATCTCCAATATGTTGAAATTGGGGATGCAGTGGTCGTTGTGAACCAATTCCGGTTCTTATAATTATTTTTGGTTTTAATTTTTTTCCAGCCATAACATTGAATTTATCAATATGGTTTACTAGCTGATTAACTGCATACAATAAAAAATTCCATCTAGGAAAAATGCTGACCGGTATATTGCCATCCATGGCCAAGCCTAAAGTAATTCCCATCTGCATTTCCTCAGCAACAGGAAGTTCTAGAAGTTTATTTTTAGATATATTCTTTAAAGTATTTGACATTGCGGTCCCTGGTACTTCTACCGCTTGTCCAATAAAAACCGTTCTTTTTTTTGAACCTAAAAATTCCATTGATTTTTTTAGTTCTTCAAAATATTTTTTTTTCAAAATTGAACCCTTTTTCCCGCTCCAGCATGTGGGTATTTCAAATTATATTTGTAATACGTAACATATTTATCTGATGATTTTTCATATGTCAGTTTGCCCTGAGACCAGGTTTTTCTTGTATCAGTACAAACTGATTTTCTGTTATCTTCTACAATAAAATGAATGGGTAATTTTTTATTTCTACTGTATTTTATGGTCTCATGAGCTATTCCGGTTTCTGAAGTCATTTCTCCCATAAAACAATAAACTTTATTTCTAGATTTTTTTCTTTTTAAAGATACTGCCATTCCAACGGCGATGGGTAATGTCCCTCCAACTATTGCTGAAGAATATATTCTATATTCGGGAAAACACAGTGAAATTGATTTGCCCTCCAGTATTTCTTTTTTCAATCTCTTGGGTGGAACGCCTTTTAGCAAACATTGATAGTGGGATCTCCAAGAACAAAAAACCCAATCATTTTTTTTTATTTTTTTAAAGAATTTTATAAGCACCTCTTCATTGCCTGAATAAAGATGGACGGGAGCCCTAATTTTTCCAGAGTTAAATACTGCGGCAATATCATTTTCAAATTTTATTAGATCAATTTTTTTCATAAATTAGTTCTATCACAATTTATCTAGATATCTATTTTTTCCAACTCCTTTTTCCTTAAATGTTCTTAAAATTGAATACCAGATCATGTTGAGCAAGGATTCTCCCACAACTAATAACTGGACATAAATTTTTGACTTTTTTATGATTTTTAAAACTTCTCGGAACTGCCTTAAAGTACCAAAAAACTTTAAAATACTTGCGTCCCTAATAAGAATTTGCTTTGCCGCTATTCTCAAATACCAAAAAGGCACGGTTTTTAAATTTTCCTTTTTTATATTCTGTCTGTCTATAGCATCATAGATTTTTTTAAAAGATTTTTCTTCTTCGTAAAAATTTTTGACCTTATGTTCTAATTTTTCTGTATAATTTGAAAGTTTTTTTGAATCATTTAATAAATCTTTTAAAATTCTTACACATACCTCTTTTGTTTTAAATTCTAAAAGTTCATCAGAACTAAATAATAGCCTATGATGAGGTGCGTATTCAGTTACACATGCTGTTCCACACAGTCCCGCCTGAATAATTCTTCCTTTAAATTGATAATTAAATTTAAATATATCTCCTTCAGGAATCGTTTTTACTGTGCCCCATGTTGATTTGGAAAAATTTACCACAATTTTAGATTTGCAAATCAAATTTACTATTTCTTCATCAGAAACACGGTTTTCTGTATTGTTTCCGACTACTTTTATTTTTATTCCACTATTCTTGATATGTTCAATGTATTGTTTGCGATCATCATTAACTTTTCCAAAGAAAAGAACTTCGATTTCTTTAGGAGCATTATTATTCTTATAAAAATTACCGTCAGCTTCTAATGGCATAAAGTAAGCGGAACAACCTACCTCACCATATTTAAATGCTGAAATTGGACAGGCGGACAAAACTAAATCACAACCAGAACTAGTGATTAAATTTAAATCATGCCTTTCATAATCGTCAAAGGTTATCATTACCTTTTTTATATTTTTTATTTTTTTTATAAAGAAAAGATTGATAAACTTTTGATAGTCAATATCAAAAAATATTATTTCAATTTTTTTCTTTTCAATAAAGCTGTTTATTTCTACAGTGGTATCTGAATAATTCTTTTGAATTTTATCTAAGTACAAATACTCAACATCATAAAATTTTGAAAATTTATTTATAAGAAATCTATTCCAATACCATGAAGCTTTAAAAAGAATTAATATTTTTTTTTTCATCTACTTGAATTAAACTTTTTTGGTAGCGGGGAGTGGAGTCGAACCACCGACCTTTGGCTTATGAGTCCAACGCTCTAACCAACTGAGCTACCCCGCCATT
>MDTB01172527.1_pt1 | contig 10289 bp, 9 predicted proteins | sample 811161 | NCBI WGS metagenome assembly MDTB01 (sample SAMN05326650, study PRJNA326480) | marine metagenome | isolation source: seawater | place: Mediterranean Sea | collected 2009
ATTAATGATAACATATGATCTTTCCAAACACAGGTTGTAGCGGCTGAAGTAATAGTTATACCTCTTTCCTGTTCCTGTTCCATCCAGTCCATGGTAGCAGCACCATCGTGAACTTCTCCAATTTTATGAGACCTTCCTGTATAATAAAGAATACGCTCAGAAACAGTAGTTTTACCTGTATCAATATGAGCCATAATTCCAAAATTTCGAACTTTATCTAATGTATATTCTCTAGCCATTTTTATAACCTCGCAAATATTAAAATCCTAAGTAAGTGTGCGTATATACTATCGTAGAATAATAATTGAAAGTAATTTTAAACGGTTATTTAATTAATTTTTTAAAATTATTAATAGGATCTTGTAATTATTTCTCGTATAAAGCCCTAATTTTTCGTTTTATTAACTATATGTTTATTGATAGTCATATTCATTTAGATAAATTTGTTGACGATGGTATTTTGGATAAAATAATCAAAAATGCTGAACAAAATAATGTAAAAAAAATGATCTCAATAGGAGGATCTGATGATGCAAATTTATTATCAATCAATCTATCTAAAAAGTATCCAAATATAATTTATGCTTCTGCAGGATATGATAGAGATATATGTGAGTTTGAATATTGTGAAAATAATCTAAAGAACCAAATAAGTTCGGAATATGTAGTTGGAGTTGGAGAAACTGGTTTGGATTATTTTCATTCTGATAAAAATAAAAATCAACAAATAGAATTATTCTCTCTTAATCTAGAATTAGCATATCAGTTTAATAAACCTGTTATTGTGCACTCAAGAAATGCTTTTAGCGATACTTTAAATTTACTGAAAAAATATTCTTCAAAAGTAAATAGATTTCTCGGAGTTCTTCATTGTTTTACCCTTGATTTAGAAGCAGCTAAAAAGTTAATTGATTTAGGAATGATGATAAGTTTTAGTGGTATCGTTACTTTTAAAAATGCTTCAGATCTTAGAAGTATTGTTTCTTTCATTCCTGACGAATATCTGTTGATTGAAACAGATGCGCCGTATTTATCTCCAGAGCCAATGAGAGGAAAACAAAATGAGCCAGCTTTTATTACTCATACAGCTCGACAGATTGCTGAATTAAGAGGATGCTCGTTAGAAGATATTGCTAAAATCACATCTTATAATACTAAAAGATTATTTTCTATAAAATAGGACTAATTAAAATGAAAAAGATTATATTGTTATCATTATTTTTATTATTATCATTTAAATCATATTCAACGTCTAATGATGTTGTAATTACCGGAAACAGAGTCAGTATAAGACTTTCACCATCTATTAAAGGGGAATTATTAGATCGAGCTATGCTTGGAGATCATTTTTCATCAGTAACAGAATCTAATGGTTGGCAAGGTATAAGTGCTCCAGATTTTATTTCAGCATGGGTTCATTCTGATTATGTATCAAATAATATAGTATTGCCAAAAAAGTTAAATGTTCGTATTGGACCTAATAAAAATTATGGCGTTTTAGCAATTTTATCGGAAGGACAGGAAGTTAACCAGATAGAGATATTTAATGAATGGATAAAAATTAATCCACCGAGCAATAGTGTTGTATGGATAAGTAAAGACTTTGTCTCAAATGTAATAAACATTGTAAAAATTGAATCATCTGAAGAATCAAATGAAATTTTAGAAGAGGAATTAATTGAAAACACTTTAATAACAACAAATTTTTCATTTGATCTTAACGTAAACAAAGAACAGGGTTTACTTTCTGAATTTCAAGGAAGGTTATCTATGTCAAAATATGGTTTATATAAATTGACTAGTGAAAATGGTGAAGATATTTGTTTTATTAGAGGTAGAAAATATCAACTTGAACCCTTGATAAATAATCTCTTATTGTTATCCGGCAAAAAATACTTTATAGATGATCTTGAACTACCAATATTACAGCCTAATACTATTAAGATTATAAATTAGGCAAAATTTAATATGAATGTAAATTCAAGTTTATTTTAATATTTAGGGATTTGTTATGAGTCTATTTAGAAAAAAAACTAGTTATACAACTGTAAAGGTTAAAAAAAAGGATCTTCCTGACGGACTTTGGATAAAATGTCCCGGAACTGGTGAAATTATTTATAAAGATGATTTAACAAAAAATAATGAAGTATGTCCTACGTGTTCATATCATTTTATGTTACCTAGAAAAAAAAGAATTGAATTACTATCTGATAAAAATACTTTTGAAGAATGGGCAGGAGAGATTGAATCAATCGACACGTTAGGATTTACAGGTAAACAATCATACATTGAAAAATTAGATGCTAACCAAAAAAAATCTGGATATAGCGATGCGGTTACAGTTGGTGGATGTACATTAGGAGGATTTCCGATTGGTTTAGGGGTTATGGATTTTTCTTTTCTTGGAGCGAGTATGGGAAGTGTTGTTGGGGAGAGAATTACTTATATGATTGAAAGATGTACAGAAGAAAAAAAACCTATTCTTCTAGTATGTGCTTCTGGTGGTGCAAGAATGTACGAAGGTTTATTAAGTTTAATGCAAATGGCAAAAACAAGTGCGGCGCTTGCGCGCCATGCAGAGGCTGGTTTGCCGTACATTCCAATTCTTACCCATCCTACAATGGCTGGAGTGATGGCAAGTTTTGCTACATTAGGTGATGTAATTGTAGCTGAACCACAAGCGTTAATAGGATTTGCAGGGCCAAGAGTAATTAAAGAAACAACACAGCAAGATCTTCCAGAAGGATTTCAAAGGGCTGAATTTTTAAAAGAACATGGATTGATTGATATGGTAGTGCCTAGAAATGAACTTAAAGATCAAATGATTCTTTTGTTAAATTATTTTTCAGAAAAATAGGCTACGGCATGGATGCCTTCAAGAATCTTTTTAAACGAACAGCTGACGGAATTAAGCCTGGACTTGATGTAATAAACAAAATTTTAAACTGTTTAGATAATCCTCATCATAAATACACTGTAATCCATGTAGCGGGTACAAATGGTAAAGGCTCTGTTTGTAAGATAATTGAATCAATACTTCATTCAAGTGGATTTAAGACAGGTTTGTTTACATCACCTCATTTAGTTCATTTTGCGGAGAGATATCAAATTAATGGAAAGATAATTTCAAAAAACAGATTAAATCGACTGATAATCTCAATGGAAAAAAAAGTGGATTCAATTTGTGAAGAAAATAATTTAAGAAAGGCAACATTTTTTGAAATATCTACCGCTATTGCTTTCCAATATTTTGCTGATGAAAATATCGATATAGCAATTATAGAAACGGGTATGGGTGGAAGATGGGACGCTACCAATGTAGTGTCACCAATTGTATCGGTAATTACTCACATTGGAATTGATCATACTGAATTTCTTGGTAAAACATTGGATAAAATTGCATTTGAAAAAGCAGGTATCATAAAAAATAATCGACCGGTAATAAGTGCACCACAAGATCAAGTTGTAAGAAATATTTTAAAATCTAAAGGAGAAAAAGTTTTTTTTAGTAATGAGTTAATTACGATTAACAAAATTAGAAATTCATCTAAAATAAAAATAAATACTCCTTCTGTTGATCTTCCAGCTATACAATTTCCATTATTAGGAAAACATCAATTAGAAAATGCTTCTGTTGCTATTTCAGTAATAGATCTCATCTCTAATTCTATGAATTTTGAGCCAAACTATAAAGAGGGTTTAGAACAAGTACGATGGCCTGGTAGATTTTCCATTATATCATCTAATCCCATAATTATATTTGATTCAGCTCATAATCCTGATGGTGCAAAAACTTTGGTACAAACTTTGAATGAATTGTATCCTAATTCATCTTTCGGATTCATTCTTGGATTTTTAAAAGATAAAGATTCATATGGATTTATGAATGAGATTAAAGATGTAGCTGAAAAATCATGGTTTGTTGATATGGATATGCATCGAGGTCAATCTGCTTCAATTTCTAAAAAAATTGGAGATAGAATCTTAAAAAATACTAAAACTGCACTATTTTCTGATGCAATTGATAAATCAAGTAAATGGGCTCTAAAAAATAATGGTTTAATAGTTATTACCGGCTCAATTCGTCTTGCAGAAATAATAATCGATGAAGATTTAAATTTTAACATTTTTTAAATTTCTTAAACGATTTTAATTGACTTGGATGATTGCAAGAAGATACACACTCGGTAGATGTTGTATAAATTAAATGTTAATTTAGATAATCGTTCTTATCCAATAAAAATAGGTTATGATTTACTAATGGAAGCCGGTAAAATCCTTTTTAAAGAAGGATTAAAAGGCAATTGTTTAGTTATAGCTGACAATAATACATCAATATTTTATGACGAGTTAAAATCATCCCTCGATTCAAATAATATCAATTCAACATTAACAGTGGTCGATCCCGGGGAGAATTCAAAGTCATTAGCGCAGCTTAAAAAATTATACAGTCATTGCATTAAAGCTAAACTAGATAGACAATCTTTTATTATCGCTCTTGGTGGAGGCGTCATTGGAGATTTAGCGGGCTATGTTTCTGCAACATATTTAAGAGGAATTGACTTTATTCAAATACCTACATCTCTTCTTGCAATGGTTGATAGTGCTGTTGGAGGAAAAACTGGTGTTAATTTAGATGAAGGAAAAAATTTAGTTGGATCATTTCATCAACCAAAGTTAGTTTTATCCGATTTAAAAACATTAAAAAGCTTACCAAATAGAGAATTTATTGCTGGAATGGCTGAGGTGATAAAATACGGCATAATTTATGATAAAAACCTATTTAGTAGAATAGAAGAATCATTTAATGAAATAACTGCAAAGAATGAAAACTCCTCTTTATTAGCAGAAATAATTGGTAGATGTTGCGAGATAAAAGCTGAAATTGTATCTAAAGATGAAAAAGAAAATGATTTAAGAGCAATTTTAAATTTTGGTCATACAGTTGGTCATGCCATTGAAAATAAGAGTGGATATAGTTCATCAATGATACATGGGGAAGCAATTTCAATAGGAATGGTTTTTGCTGCAGAGGTATCATGCACATGTTTTGATTTAAGCATGGATGATTTAAATCGTATTAAAAAAATACTGACGAATGTCGGATTGCCTATATGTTATAAATCTCTTGGCTGGAATGAATTAAAAGAGGTAATAAATATTGATAAAAAAACAGTCAATGGCAAAGCTCATTTTGTTTTAGCTAGTAAAATTGGAGATGTTTCAACTGGTCATGTTGTAGATGATGAGATTTTAGAAAATACATGGAATAAAATTAATGAGTAAAAGTTTAGTAATAGTAGAATCGCCCGCAAAAGCAAAATCTATAAATAAATACTTAGGATCAGAGTACAAAGTAATGGCATCCGTAGGGCATGTCAGAGATCTACCACCTAAAAAGTTAGGTGTTGATGTAAATAATTCGTTTTGTCCCGAATATATAGAAACTGAACGTGGAAAAAAAATAATCAATGAGTTAAAAGATGAGGCAAAAAAATGTGAAAGAATTTATCTGGCTCCAGATCCTGATAGAGAGGGAGAAGCAATTGCTTGGCATTTATATGAGGCCTTAAAGGAAACTATTAATAATGACCAATTTTTTCGTGTCACATATAATGAAGTTACAAAATCTGCAATTTTATCAGCTTTTGATTCACCAAAAAAAATAGATATGAATAGAGTCAATGCTCAACAGGCTCGAAGAATATTAGATAGGCTAGTAGGGTTTGAAGGAAGTCCAGTTGTACGAAGACAAATTCGTGGAGCATCAAGTGTTGGCCGTGTTCAAACTGTGGCGCTTAGACTAGTTGTAAGTAGAGAAGAGGAAATAACAAATTTTAGTCCAGAAAAATATTTTACTATTGGAGTATTAGCTTCCAAAAAAGATAATACAGAGCCATTTGAATTAAGATTAGTAAAAATAAATAATCAGCCTATTGGAGTTAAGGATAGAAAATTACTTCCAGGATCAATTAAAAATGAGGATGAATTAAATAATATTCAAAATGATCTTAAAGACTGTGAATTAAAAATTTCTGATATTTCCTCTAAAGAGGTTTCTCAAAAACCAAAAGCCCCATTCATTACTAGTACATTGCAACAAGCTGCTTCTGGAGCATTAAATTTTTCTCCATCAAGAACAATGAGTGTAGCGCAAAAATTATATGAAAATGGCTTTATCACATACATGAGAACAGATTCATATAATATTTCTCAAACAGCACAACAAGAATGTAAACAATTTATATTAAATGAATATGGGGAGCAATATGTTCCAGAAAAGTTTAATAATTATGTTTCAGGTGCAGTATCTGCTCAAGAAGCTCATGAAGCCATTCGTCCTACAAATTCTAAAATAACACCCGAACTATCATCAATATCAGATAGTTCCGAATTAAAATTATATTCATTAATTTGGAAAAGATTTATAGCAAGTCAAATGGTTCCAGCTAAAATTATGAGAAGAGCGGTTGAAGCAAATGTTTTGAATGATAATGAATATCTATTTAAGGCTACATCATCTGATGTAATATTCCCAGGATTTATGAAAGTAAGTGGTGTGGAGACCTCTAAAAGAATCTCTAATCAGAATGATGACAATGAGGAAACAAATTTACCGGAATTAGAAATAAACGAGTTGTTAAATATTGTAGAATGGTTAACAGATAAAAAAGAAACTAAGCCATTGCCAAGATTTACAGAAGCTAAATTAATTAAAGCGCTGGAAGAAAATGGCGTTGGAAGACCAAGTACCTATGCCGCCATAATGTCTAAACTATTTGATAGAGAATATGTTGAAAAAATCAAAAAAACATTAGTCCCTACTAATGTTGGAAAAGAGTTAATTGGATTAATTATTAGAACAGAAGAAAAATATAAAGATGGAAACAGTATTGATTTATTCGAGGTTAATTTCACTGCAAGCATGGAAGAAAAATTAGATGAAATTGCTCAGGGAAAAATGGAATGGACATCAATGATGAATAATTTTTATCCATTCTTATGTGATTGGATAGAACATGCTAAAGAAAAAGCGGATTCATCCCTTGTAAATGAATTACTGGACGCATTGTCTCATGTATCAGAATGGGCAGAACCGGTAAAACGCGAAAAAAAAACTTATGATGATCATAAAACTTATTTAGATTTTAAAGATTCATCAATAAATAATGAAGATCTAACGGCGAAGCAGGGAGATTTTTTGTTTAAAATGGCATGCAGGTATTACAATCAAATTCCTTCAAATATATCAGAAAAATTAAATCTTATAAAACCACAAGCTGTTAGGGATGATACCGCAAGAAAGCTTTCACTATTTGATAATATAACCTTTAATGAGCCCAATAAGATTGGAAAAAGAGTATATGATGATTCAAAATTTGTTAATTCATTGAGCGATCAAGTGGCGCTTGGAAAAAGATTAAGTGACAAACAAATAGCTTTTCTTAATAAGCTAATTTTAAAATATGGAAATCAAATTGACGAATTAGATAGTATAAAAAGTGAATTGGGCTTAGATGTTATTTCTATTTCTGAAGCAGACGAATCAATTGCATCAATCCTAGAGTTAATGGAAAATGTATCCACATGGGCAGAACCGGTAAAACGTGGAAAAATGGAATTTAATGATAAGTCTTTTTTCGATTCATTGAGCACCCAATTTAAAAATAATGGATCTCTTTCGGATAGACAGGTCGGAGCTCTAAAGAAAATGGTTGCTAGATATGCTGACCAAATTCCTTATTATCATGATAAGAAAGATTCATTAGGATTGCCTGAGCCCCGAAAACCAAAAGAAAAAAAAGAAACTGAAGAGGTTTAGTGGAAGATCCATTAATATCTCAATTTTCTGTTTATCTTGAAGTTGAAAAAAATGCTTCAAAACATACAATTAACAATTATCTAATTGATATAAATCAATTTTGTAAAATTAAATGGAATAATCAAAACCCTCCGTTTGTATGGAATAGCGTAGATCGTTATGATGCTAGAGGATTTGTGATTTATTTTCAAAAAAAAGAAATTTCACCCTCTACTATATGTAGAAAAATTTCAGCTTTAAGATCTTTTTTTTCTTACTTATTAGAAGAGCAAAGAGTTGATAAAAATCCTTTTGTTGGATTAAATTCTCCAAAAAAAAATAAACCATTACCAAAAGTGTTAAGTATTAACGAAGTAAAAAGACTTTTAGAAGTACCATTAAAAATTGAAAATAAAATAAATTTTAAAAGTAAGGTACATGTGGCTTGGGTTAGCTACATGGGAATAAGAGATAGTGCTATTTTGGAATTATTATATAGTACTGGTATGCGAATAAATGAACTCGTTAGTTTATCCGAAGAGAATATCGATTTGATAAGTGGAACTGTAATTGTAAGAGGAAAAGGAAAAAAAGAAAGATTATGTCCGTTAGGAAAATACGCCGAAAAAGCTATTCAAAAGGCTATGGATTCAAGAGATAGTCTTTTATTTATATTAAATAAAAAAATTAATACAAAGCGTTCATTATTTGTTAATAGACAAGGAGATGCTTTATCTACAAGATCTATAGAGCGAATGATGAAAAAGTATTTAAAAGAATGCGGATTAAATAGTGAGCTTACTCCGCATAGCCTAAGACATAGTTTTGCTACTCATTTGTTAGACAAGGGCGCCGAATTGCGTGCAGTACAAGAGCTTCTTGGTCATGAATCTTTATCTACAACTCAAATTTATACACACATATCAATAGAAAGACTTAAGGAAGTATATGATAATGCACATCCTTTATCATAATCCGTATTTTTTTTAGACAAAAAAATAAATTTTGATAAAGGGTGAGCATGTAAATCAAAAGATATGGGAAAAATATGTTGGAAAATTTGGAAAACGCATTACAGATGATAAAATTAGACCAAAACAAAATCCTGTAAAATATTTTAATATATAAAAGTGGTGGAGGATATCGGGATCGAACCGACGACCTTTTGAATGCCATTCAAACGCTCTCCCAGCTGAGCTAATCCCCCAAAAATTAATTATGTAAGGGCAATCTAACAGTAATTCATTATTTTTATGAATCTAAAAATTTATGTTTATGATTGACGATTACATAATGATTACGTAATTTCCGTCTCTCTTTTAAATAATTTGTATATTTTAGAGGTTTTATCATGGAAGCGTATGCAGTTATAGAAACAGGTGGAAAACAATATAAAGTACGACAAGGTGATGTACTTGATATTGAATTATTGGATATTAATGAGGGTGATTCGTTAGAATTTAATCCTTTGGCTATTTCTGACGGAAAAGATTTAACTATTGGAACACCAACAGTCGAGGGAGCTAAGGTTTCTGCTGTTGTTTTAGATGATCATTTAAGAGGAAAGAAAATATTCTCTTTTAAGAAAAAGCGAAGAAAAGGATATAGACGAAAAATTGGTCATCGTCAGGAGTTAACAAAAATAAAAGTTGAAGAGATTAAAGCATAATTTTTTGGGAGATTTATAATGTCGCATAAAAAAGGTCAAGGTTCCTCAAGTAATGGTCGTAATAGTAATGCACAACGAAGAGGCATAAAACGTTTTGGAGGCGAAAAAGTTACAGCAGGAAGTATTCTTATTAGACAACTTGGAACTAAATTTCATCCCGGTGTTAATGTTGGATGCGGAAATGATTATACATTATTTGCCTTGAAAGATGGAATAGTTGAGTTTGATAAACGTCAGCGTAAAATTCATGTTAAAGAAGAAGTTGTTGTTTAAAAGTATTCTAGGATTTTTATATAGGCGTTTACGTTAATGTAGACGCCTTTTTTATTATATAAAGTTATTATGAAAACAGTCATCTTTAGAGATCGTGTCAAATTATATGTAAAAGCAGGTAATGGTGGACCTGGTTGTGTATCATTTCGAAGAGAAAAATTTATTCCCAAGGGTGGACCAGATGGCGGTGATGGAGGACATGGTGGCTCCGTTATTTTAAGATGTGATATTGAAGAGGACTCTTTACTTCCAATATTTTATGAACCACATCGTAAAGCTAAAAATGCCCAACATGGAATGGGTTCTAATTGCCATGGAAAAAATAGTGAGGATTGTATAATTAAAGTCGCACCAGGTACTGTAATTTTGGATGCTGAAACAGAAGAATTTATTGGAGAACTAATTAATCATGGAGAAGAATTAATTCTTGCCAAAGGTGGTCATGGTGGAATCGGAAACGCAAGGTTTAAAAGTTCAACAAATAGAGCGCCAAGACAATTTACCGAGGGAACAGAAGGGGAAGAAAGAACCGTTTGGCTTGAATTA
>MDTB01206923.1_pt1 | contig 10289 bp, 5 predicted proteins | sample 811161 | NCBI WGS metagenome assembly MDTB01 (sample SAMN05326650, study PRJNA326480) | marine metagenome | isolation source: seawater | place: Mediterranean Sea | collected 2009
AGAGGATTGGGATAGAGCATATAAGTCACCGTTTAAAGGGACTGAAGATCCAGTATTTCGTTCATCATATGAGTATACTAAATTACATGAAGAACTTTCAATTGGGCTAATTGGTTTTTTGAATGAAAATAAGCTTAACGATGTACAAAAACAATTATTAAAAGGTAAGTTTATTGATTTAGCTATTCAATCATATCGAATGTTTCTAGATCAGCCTAAACATATTGAAATAGCCATGTATCAAATTCTTTGGTTATATATTCACGATGATCTTAGAGACACGAAAGACACACCTTTTTATCAAAACTCAAAAATGGTACAAGTTTTAAATAATGCGCTTAATGATTTCATAACTTCTAGTTTTGAATTAAGGGAGAAAAACGTTAACGCCAACTTACCCGATTTAAATTTAATGAGTTTAGTTAGTGAAACGGTTATTGCATATTATAACGAAGCGCAAAATCAAGATAATAAGAAAAAAATTGAAACGCAAATTCATTTATTAGAAAAATTAACAATTCAATATGTTGAAGTTCTAACAAAAGCTGTAGAAAAAAAAGCTGAGCAAGAAATGATGATAAATGGAATAGAAGCGTATTTTGATGCAAATTTGATCGAAGCGACAGCTGAAGAATCCATGCCCTCATTAATGGAATACGAAAAGTTAAGATCACAAAATTCAGCTTGTTTAGTGTGCTTTAATCTTGGACGGTTATTTTTATTAAAACAATTACCAAATGAGTATACTGATATACTTTCATTAAATTTGCCTTACAGCAACGTATTTGAACAAGACTATACACTATCTCATTCTATGGATCTATTAAACGAATCTAGAACAGATGAAGAAACATCCTCCACAACTTCAACAGATGATAAAGTAGAAAAATTTATTACAAAAGAATTAGAATCTCTCGATCGAAATACACACGAATCTTATGGTATAAATTTTTATGTTGCGATACATATCGGTGCTGTAAATTGCATCTACTCATCACCCCGTGAGCTAAGAGATTATGATCCGGTAAATTTAATTGGTATTTTAATGAATGATTACAATATAACTTACGAAGATGCAATGCATAAAGCGGCAGATATATGTAATACTAAATTTGATAAAATGGAAAAATCATTTACAAGAATCTTAGACGAAAGAGTCGCTGAAGCTAAAAAGATTTTAGCTGAACAAGAAGGTAAAGAATTCTCACATGAAAGAACACGTAGCAAGTCATTTACAGAGGACTCGCTTATACGTGTATACAAAGATCTTTTGAATGATTTTTTAGACAATAAAAAAGGAACAATTGAAGACTTTGTACTTAAATTTGATCCAACAATGAGATATTTGCAATTTTTAAAGGATTGGATTTCAGGCAATATTAATTTTTCTGAATTTGCACCACGGTATAATGGCCACGAAACTAAACTTGAATTAAATGGTGCTAATCCCAATGCAAGTTTTGAAGATTTGGATAAAAGAGGCTATTCTGTGGGTTTAAATACCCTTAATAAAAAAGTAAAAGATAGTGCTAAGTTACAAGAAATGGTTACGTATTTTGAAAAAGGAAACCATATAAACTCTGAAATACAAAAAAATGAACACCAAGGTCTCCCCGTCCATACTCATATTCAACCTGCTCAAAACTTTAACAGCCAAGAACAAGTATTTAAAAGCCATTCAAACGACATAACAAAAGAAATTTTAAATCTTTCGTGGATAAATAATAATTTTCTTTTATGTGGGGTTGTTACTCTAGCTATTGGTGGCTGTTTTATTACTGCTCAAAACTATAGCTAGTTATGAATGCATTTAAGGGGGATAAGTTTTTAAATTCATTTTTTACTTTTACAAATATGGCTGTTTTAATAGCGTCCCTATGTTTTGCCATATTCTTTAAGGTTTTACAGCTGAATAATTTATTTTATAATTCACTAATTCCAATCACTTTATTTTCAGTTTCGTTAATATTTGGCCGGCTTAATTTGAAAGTCGCTCAGATGTTATTTTTACTATCAGTAAATATTTCATTGGTTTATTTTTCATTATTAATTGGCAAGGAATCATCGATTTATTTGTTATTTATTGTTATTGCAATTTTGCCACTAATTTATTTTGAAAAAGATAACAACCTTAAAATAAGTGCAATTATTTTTTCAATAGGAAGTTATTTTGTATTGGAATATTTATTAACATCCAACCAGTTTCCATTATTTATAATTCCACAGAAAAATATAGACATTATAAGTATTTTTTCAGTTTCATTAATTATTTTATTGAATTTATTTGTAATGATTACCTTGCTTTATCTGAAACGGCAATTTGAAAAAAAATTAACAAATTCAAATGAGGAGCTTCGAAAATCAAATCGTGAGTTATTGGAAACCAATAAAGCGTTAAAAGAAAGTAAAGAATTGCAGATACAATTAAAACAGCATTCCGATTACGCACAGTTATTGCAACGAATTGCACACGAATTTAAAAATCCATTGCAAATGCTTCAAGGAACCGCCGAAGTTGGTTTAAAATTTGAGCAAAGCAAAGATTTATTTAAAATCGTACTTCAAAGTGTTGACCGGTTAAACCATGTCATTCATCCCATGTTAAATTATTTAAATACGGAAGAAACTTACAATTTTAAACCATTCAATATAATAAAGATAATTTCAGATATTGTCATTTTATCCAAAGCCAATTGCAACTCAAAACAAATTAAAATAGAAGTTTTAGATAAGTTAAATCAAGGGGTTGTTTATGGTGATTCAAAAGCCATTGGCCAGGTGTTCATCAATTTGATAACCAATGCAATTGATGCCATCGGCAATAGCGGTGGAAAAATTACAATTGAATGCATTAATGAAGTATTTATTTATCAAGGAGAAACTAAACAAGGAGTCAAAATTAATATTATTGATAATGGATGTGGTATGGAAGAAGAAAAAATTAAACAAATCTTTGTTCCGTTTGAGTCTTCTAAAAATACGAAGGTTAATGTGGGCTTGGGGTTGTCGATTGTATCAAAAATTATTCAAGATCATCGAGGGCTGATCAAAATTAATTCAAAGCCAAACGAAGGAACCATCATTTCAATATTTCTACAAACAACAACAGAGAGCCCAAAAGTAAACCAGAAAGATAAATTATTTAACTTAGAATCTGATTTTTTTGAAGATTAAATGATTTAACTTTATTTAATTAAATAAAAGAAATAAATATATTAAAGAATATGGATATTTATTAAAATAAATTCCGTTTCTTTACAAAATAGCCAAAAAATGATAACTTAAAGTTCCTCCATCATGAACTTAGATTTCATTCTTTCATCTTTTTTTAATTTTAATTGTAAGAAATATATTTCGTCTCCAAAAGAAGAAGGAAGAAAACCATTTACAAAAAAATTGCTTCTTATAAAAACCCCCGAGCGATCTAAAGACCCCGAACAAACAACGTTAGATCAATCAAATACTTCACCGGATTCAGATTTAGGTAATACAGGCGAGATACCAAGAGTTTCAAGTATGACGAGATGGGTCCAAACACCAACGCCTCAATCACCCAATAAAGTACACGTAAAAACTTTGAAAGATGACCCAGTTTTTGATCCTTTTACAGATCTTCCTAGATTAAAAATAACTAAATCTATGCAAGATCAATCAATATTTTTTAGTGATAAAGATATTTTAATTTCGCTCAAAAAGATTTATAACGGTAAAGAAAGCCATGCATGTCAATTTGTAGAATGGTTAGATAGCATTAAAGTAGTGCCTAATTCAGAAGAAGAGAAATGCATCGATCGAGTCAAAAATATTCTGATTGATTATGTGGTAATTTTTGAAAAAGACAATCAAATGACACAAGCTATAATGGCCTCCCTTGAGCACAGCACATTATTTAAGTATGGCTGGATCAGTCTTAAAGGGATTCGAAACCTTTTTGGCTATACGGCACATTGGTTAAATTCGAAAACTAAAACAAGTTTATTGGATTCATTTTTATTTGAATCAAATAAAAAACAATGTGAATTAGTAGCTAAAATGTTCAATGATGAATTCAACGTGATTAAGGATTCCATCAAAGGAATGGAAGAAATGTACAATTTAATGATACAAACAAAGAAAGGCGAGCTGCCACCAAAATTAAAGCCAGTTTTAACTTATCATACAAGATATGAAATGTTATATCGTGAGCTTACAGATAAAGGCAATCATCTTTGGGCAAGTGGCAATCCACGATCCCCAGTATTATGGACGTGGATTGCACCCGGTTGCGAAGGGCATTCTCCGATTCCAAAAGCTATAGGCGAAGCATTTCATGAATATTATCATCGCTTATATTCAGAAATTCATATTCCAATGGTTTTATTTAATGCGATGTTAGATGATTTAGCCGATGAATTTATGGATCAAGAGCTTTGTGAATTAGCTGATTCAATTTTTCCTAAAACATATGACACCACTTACTTTATTAAAGTGACTTACATAAAAAATGGTGATGAGGTTGAATGTAGACTCAATAACGAGCAACAGGTAAGAGATTATTTAAGTTGGTTAATTAATGACCAACAAAAATATGAAAAGTTTAGACGGTTAGAAACCGAAGTAATAAACTATTTAGTAATGGCTTGGGAGGTTTTTACAGTGACCTGTAAAAACTTTAAGTCGTTATACAATGAATTAAACATCGTTAAAAAATTAAATTTAGAGATAGGTTTAGACATAACAGCAGCAAAGAGCATTGCCGTTGTTTTTCCAGAAGATTTACCATGGCCGAAAAATTGGAATGATCAACAAGAAAAATTAAAAACAATATTTGAAGAAGCGTTACAACATAAAGATGAAAAATCGGCATCAGATTTGACAATCTCATCAGAAAAAGAGGCGTTGCAAAACAAAATTATTGAATTATTGAAAAATCAACAAACCCAATCGACTGAGGTAAAAAGGTCACCAAGCAGACCCGCTTCTCCAAGCAGTCGAACAATATCATCGGGATCAAGCACAAATTCAATTGAAGCTGATTTAACGGATCGAATGATAGAATTCTTTAATTCAAATAATGTGATATTCACAAGGCCACGTACTAATTCATCATTGGATGAAGATCCGATAATTAAAAAGATTGTTCAGTCATATTCATTCTTAATTTCAAATTTTTTAAATAGTGTTCGTTTTAATAAAGGCCCAAACGCATCTACATTAGCTGTATATAATGGAACAGCCCATCATAATATGAATATAATTATCTTTCTTGAAACTTACATCATGCTGACAATGTCAATTCCTGATAATTCTGAACCAATCGAAGAAATAAATAGTAATGACATTATCAGGTTTTTAAATGATCCAGGTGTTCGAAATGCAATAGAATCTGTTCAGAAAATGGCACGAAGAGGAAATGTTTTAGCAACGGCCGTAACCAAGGGGGTTGAATTAAGTCGTGAATTAAAAGTAGGTGATATTACAGGCATTGCTGAAATTATTGAATTTATTTTTCAAAAGTTACCTGCGGAACAACATAAGATGAGTGTGATATTTAAAAAGCTTAACGAACCTCTAAGAAGTCAGCATAAGAAAAATATTATTGAAAACCATTTTCCTTTAACCAAGAATGAAGAACAAATTTTTACCATCGACTGCATAAAAGAATATGTAAATATTTATCAAATTGAAGGCTTAGATGTTTCACAGATTCAAGCGGCAACATCAATAAATGATTTAATTAACGAACTTAACAGTTTCATTACCACTCCCAATACAGTAAGTGATAGTTTGGATATAGAAAAAATCGAATCGCATGCAAAAGTTACGCTTGAAAAAGTAGACGAAATTTTAATGAGTGCATTAAAACATCTTCAGGATACAAATTGGACAATAGCTGAAAATACTCAAACTAATTACGCATTAATAAAAAATAATAATGCCATTTTATCAGAGTTTTTCGATAGTTTTGATAGGTCATATGATCAAGGCATTTCATCAGCGAAAAGCCAAATAGAAGCTAAACAGGAATTAGGTCAAGACACAACACAAGATATTGATAATTTAATCTTAAGATTAGGAGATGCGGGTTTAATCTATTTTGATAAGACGTTGGCATTCCAAAGTCTTAATCAAATTATTTTACAATATAAGGACTCTTTTCCTGAATTAATTGAATTAGATTGTATAAATCTGGAAAGTTTTGATCAATTGACCGAATCGATTAAGGAATTGGAATTGGAATTGCCTAAACTATTTTTAAGCAATTCAGATTCATCGGATTTAGATGCTCTAGATAAGATTGAAAGATGGGATGAAAAATTAAAAGAGATGATAAAAATGCTTATTAAAAATAAAATAAATAAGCAATTACTTGAAATAGAAGAACATTTAAAGGAGGAGTGTTCAAAGTTTGATTCAAAAGCCTATTCACACGAAATTATAGAAATAATTGATAAGGACATAACAGAACATAAAAAAGAGAAAAGAATATTGGCAATTAAGCAAATGGTTGAAATTTTACAGTTTTCAAATGCAGAAACCATTGTAATGCATCAGTTTAATGATCATCTGAATACATTTATTAGTGAATTAAAAAAATTAAATGAATTTAAACAACAACAATTAATTAATAAGATGCTGAATAGCAAGGAGCAAACCTTAACAATAGAAATCATGCCGAGAGATCTAAAAGAACTCGTTAACAATGTTAACAATGAGCAAGATTTTGAAAATAATTTAAACACAATGATCGAATACATTAAAGAAGAATGGAATAAAGATATTGAAAGTGAAAGTATCGATAACTTTTTGGGAAAAATTAAAGAAGAGGCATTAAAAAGGTTTCATCAATCAGAAGTATCTCAAGAGGAAAAAGAAGAATTAAAAGAATTACATCGGGTTGATGAAGAACAATATAAAAGTGAACTTGAAAAAAAGGAGAAAACAAAAATATCAGCACGTATCCATGAGCTAATCAAGGTATATTACAGTTTTTTGAGTTTAAGAAAGCATAATAAAATAATGGCAATGTTATTTGGTGAAAAGCCTGAGTCCAGGGTATTATGGTTATGTTGGTTCCATTGTATGGGAAGAGGCTCAATTTAATTATCTCACTACATGTTTATATCATCATTATTTAAATATTTTATTAATTTAGGAATTTCAAAAACTTTACCAAGCATCACGGTTAAGCAGGTAAAGCTGACAAATCAAATTACGCTTTTTATGTTCCTTTCGGCACTTCCTTATTACATTATTTTTCAAAAATTTAATTTAGAGTTAGCGGCTAAAATGGTAGTCATTACACTGTTTTTATATGTGGTCATTTACAGTTTAAATGCATTAGGTAAATTTAAGTCAGCAAGTTTTTTAATGATCTCTTCACAAGCCATTTTTATCTTACCTTTTTTTTCATTATATCTTGGGTTTAAATCAGGCGCTCATTTACTTTATTTTCCACTATCTATTTTACCCCTAATTTTATTTCCAAGTGAAGACCATAAAAAGTTAAGGCAATCCGGTTACTTAATTATTTTTCTTAGTATTATTTTCATTATAACGGCAAATTATCAAATGCCACATTTGGCCGTGTTTATTCCTACCAAAACATTAAAATTAATTTACATGTTTGCTTTCTTTACTACCTTTGGTTTAGTTTTACCTCAAGTCAGTGCTTTCAATCGATCTGAACAAAAAGCGTCAAAAAAATTAGAACAATCAAATACAAAGTTAAGTATGGCATTGGATCAACTTAAAGAAAGTAAAGAAGCCGAAAAGCAACTAAGGCAGTATGCTGATTATGCACGTTTGGTACAACGTATTGCCCATGAATTCAAAAACCCATTACAAATGTTACAGGGCTCAGCAGAATTGGGAATTAACAAGAGATCCAACCATAAAAAGCTGTTTCAAGTTATTTTAGAAAGTGTAGATCGGTTGAATCATTTAATTCAACCAATGTTAAATTATTTGAGCTCAAAACAAAACTATAAAATTAAACCATTTAATATATCTGAAATAATTAACGATATTGTATTGTTGAGTAAAGCCAATTGTCGAGCACGTCAAATCAAATTGAAAGTGATTAATCAATTAAAAAATTCCGTTGTGAATGTGGATAGTAAGGCCATTGGACAAGTATTAATCAATCTAATGTCCAATGCAATTGATGCTATTAATCATGATCAAGGTAAAATTACGATTAAATTAACCAATGAAGCTTTTCTATATAAAGGAAAAGTAATCAACGGCGTTAGGATTAATATAACCGATAACGGTTGCGGTATTGACAAAGAAAGTTTAGATAAGATTTTTGTCCCTTATGAAACATCAAAATCATCACAAAATAATGTTGGTTTGGGACTATCAATTGTTTCAAAGATTATTCAAGATCATTCGGGTCTAATTAAAATTAATTCTGAAGTTGACCAATTTACAACCGTATCAGTTTGGTTAAGCTCAAGCAAAAAAACCATTGAGAAGCCCGAGGCCGAGCCCGTATTTGAATTGGGTTATGAGTTCTTTGAAAAAGAAGACATGGTGGGAACAAAGTTAAACTAGAGTAATTAATTTGGTGGGGGGCAGAAATAGAAATCACAGGCCCAAAGATATTGTATCCATTGCGTCTCATGGTGGATCAAATCAGGCGATTACTACATTACTAGCAAAGTGGGATGTGTTAAGAGTTAAGGGACTGGAGCCCAAAGATATTGTATCCATTGCGTCTCATGGTGGGTCAAATCAGGCGATTACTACGTTACTAGAAAAGTGGGATGTGTTAATAGATTTGGAACTGGAACCAAAAGATATTGTATCCATTGCGTCTCATGGTGGGTCAAATCAGGCGATTACTACGTTACTAAAAAAATGGGATGACTTAATTAGTCAGGGATACACTAAGTCTAGAATTGTGAGTGCTTTTTCTAGTCAGTATGGTGTTTTAGGTTTATTGGAGTAGTTAGAGAAGTTTTGGTGTGATGACAACCTCCATGACACCCATACGACATGAAAAAAATAATAAATAAAATATTTAATATAGGCTTCTTATTCTTTTTCAATTTATTGATTAATAGGTCAAAAAAATTTCTTCGGCGTGTTTTTTTTCAATCTCCCCGCCTCAGAAGTATTGGGATCACATTTGGATACTAACTTGTTTCGTAGAGAGTGGGGGGTCATGGGTTTTGCCCAACTATCTAAATAATTTAAAAATTCCTGAGAACTTAAACTTGTCTTATTTTCAAACCTTGATTGTAACGTTTTTAATTTAGGCCTAAAATCTAGGTTTACTCCACCAAAACTATTAATACCTTGAATTTCATAACAACTCCTCTTTTATTTCACAAGATACGTTAAGCATAACTATGTGAAGAGCTGTCCATTTTATATCATTATCTGTCGCAGTGCCCACCAAATTTCAAAATTTATAGACGTGTATGTCTGGCTTATTGATTCACGGAAATTAGGAGTCATCGAATGATTTTTTTTATTCCTTAGTAAAGCCTTTTCTATATCAGTTTTTGCGCCTTCGTCTTCGATTTGGTTATTTTCTAAATGTAATGCACGAAGGTTTGTATTATTATTTAAGGCAAATGCGATAGCTCGTGCGCCTTCGTCTCCGATTTGGTTATTATCTAAATGTAATGCATGAAGGTTTGTATTATTATTTAAGGCAAATGCGATAGCTCTTGCACCTTCATCTCCGATTTGGTTATTTTCTAAATTTAAAACAGAAATGTTTGTATTATTATTTAAGGCAAATGCGATAGATCGTGCAACTTCGTCTCCGATTTCGTTACCTGATAAATTCAAGTAACCATTATTCAAGCAATCATTATTAAGCAATTGAAGAAGCTGTTGATAGAATGGTTCGTTCTCTGTTTCAAAATGTTTGATTTGTTTCATGAATAATTCTATATTTTGTTCATGATCAAGAACTTGAAATTTATTTTCGTTGTTGGGCATTACGTTTCGTCTAATAAGTTGTTGGTTTGCTTCATTAGATGCTGCCACGGTTGCACCATTTGACGTCTGAGCAAGAATAGCTAAATCCCTACCACTCAAATAACTGAGTGTGTAAGGACATTGATTTGCCAATAATAACACTCTATTTTCGGATGATTGTCCAACCCCACTACCAGACATCGATAATAACGGGTTATATTCGGATGATTGTTCGTTGGATTGAATTCTTGTTCGTGATCTCGGCCCTCCAAAAGCCTGAACTCTTGTAAAATTGTTTATTAGTGTATTTGTCATAATAATCTCCTAAAACCCATAGGGCGTTTTTTTTTGATGGGTTTTTATTCCCATAT
>MDTB01228435.1_pt1 | contig 10289 bp, 7 predicted proteins | sample 811161 | NCBI WGS metagenome assembly MDTB01 (sample SAMN05326650, study PRJNA326480) | marine metagenome | isolation source: seawater | place: Mediterranean Sea | collected 2009
AACCTTTTTCGAAATTAATTTCTATAATCTCTATTAAGGCTATATTTTTTAAATTTAATTGTATTAACATGATAATTCTTTCATATAAAAAAATTAACTCCTTTTTGAAGAAAATAAAAGGGTTTAAATGAATAAAGTCATGAATGAAGAGTACACAGATTTTATTGAAGCCTCTGGATTATTAAGATATGATCCAATTACAATTTCTAAAATCTATCAAAAAAATCCTAAACGTCTTTTTAAAAGAATTTGGCAAACTCTTATCCCAATATTTATTTATATTATTACTGTTCTATGGGACAAGTTAACAGGGCAACTTAAAAAAGAATCAAAAGCAAGATATAGAGCAAAACAACTAACAAATTTACTAGTTGAATTAGGACCTGCGTTTGTTAAAGCAGGTCAAGCATTATCAACTAGACCTGATATTGTACCTGTAGTTCTTCTTGAAGAGTTATCTCAACTTCAAGATCAATTACCCGGGTTTGATGGTGATAAAGCCATGGAACTAATTGAAGAAGATTTAAATAATAGTATTGATGAAATATTTTCAAATATTGATAAAGAACCAATTTCTGCGGCTTCCCTAGGACAAGTTCATAAAGCCGTCCTTAAAAATAATGACATTGTAGCTGTAAAAGTTCAAAGGCCAGGCTTACGGGAACAAATAACCTTAGATTTATACATAGCTAGAAATATTGCTTATTGGTTAAAAAATAATATCGGACTAATAAGAAGTGATCTTGTTGCATTAATTGATGAATTAGGGAAAAGAGTTTTTGAAGAAATGGATTATTTAAACGAGGCTGAAAATGCCGAAAAATTTAGAGAAATGCATCTACATAATTCAAAAATTGCTGTGCCGAAGATTTATAAAGAAACAACTTCTCGAAGAGTATTAACAATGGAATGGATTGATGGAACAAAACTCACCAATCTAGAAGCTGTTAAAAGAATAGGCATTGACCCCGATGAAATGATTGAAATAGGAGTCCAATGCAGTTTAGAGCAATTATTAGAACATGGGTTTTTTCATGCTGACCCACACCCAGGAAATTTATTAGCTCTAGAAGATGGAAGATTATGCTACTTGGATTTCGGAATGATGAGCGAAGTTACAAAAAGTTCTAGATCAGGATTAATCCAAGCAGTTGTTCATCTTGTTAATAAAAATTTCGATAAATTATCTGAAGATTTTGTTAAATTAGGTTTCCTTTCAGAAGAAGTCAATCTTGAACCTATTGTTCCAGCTTTTCAAGACGTATTTGTAACTGCCGTAGAACTTGGTGTATCAAAAATGGATTTCAAAAGCGTAACAGATGATATGTCAGGTATTATGTACAAATTTCCTTTTAAATTACCTCCATACTATGCACTTATTATTAGGTCTTTACTTACTTTAGAAGGAATTGCTTTAAGCGTAGATCCTGATTTTAAAATACTTGGGGCAGCTTATCCTTATTTTGCAAGAAGATTAATGGAGGATCCGGATCCACAATTAAGAGAAAGTTTGAAAGAAATGCTTTTTGATGATAAGGAATTTAAATGGGATCGTTTAGAAGATTTACTATCTAACGCTGCAAAACAAACTGATTTGGATTTGGAAAAACTACTTGATGAAGTAATTAATCTTCTTTTTTCTCAAAAAGGGGGATTTCTAAGAAATGAAATTATCGAAAGTTTAACTAATCAAATAGATTTAATCGGTTTAAAAGTATTAAAGAATGTCAATAAATATCTGCCAAAATCAATTAAATTAAATACTAATAAAGAAAATAACAATTTAAGCGATTTAATTTTATATATCGAACCTTTAAAAAACTTTTTTGAAATCATACAAAAACTTCCAGGATATTCAATTGATATCTTTTTAAAAAAAGTCCCAAGACTTATCAACGAACCTTACACAAAAGAAATGAGCTTCAAAATTGCAAGACAGGTTACTGAAAAAGGAGTAGTAAGACTTGTAAAAATTGCAGCAGGAGCAAAAATATAAAAATGAAATTTTATAAATTTATATTTTCTAAATTTCTTTTAATATTATTTACAAATCAATTTTTTTTATGTGTTCCCGAAGTAAAATCTGCAGAAAATATAAAAATAATATACGGCATATTTTCAAGAACCATAAAAGTTGATTCATTAAAGAACTTTGCTGATAATGGATCTTCTACAAAAAATTTAAGAAAAATTTTAAATGCAACTGGGTCTTCAGATAATGAGATTCAATTAATATTGAATAAAAACTTTGAAATCCCTATTACTATTGCAAGCAAATTAGTATACTCCGAAGTAGGAAATGTCTTTCTAACTCGACTTTCCTATATACTTCATCCTACAAACGCGAGAGATCAAGAAACTGGTATGTTAGCTCTAAGATCCAGTGTAATACAAGGTATAAATTTAGGAGATGGAAAAATAAATCTAGTGAATTTTTTTGAAGGTTATCCAACTAAGACTGTTATTTTCAATGTACATGCTTTAAGCAAAGTTATGAATAAAGTAGAATCAATTTCGGAGTTATTCAATTTTTTTATTGACTCACCTTTAGAAAAAATTAAAAAAAATTAAAATTATTATGTTAATAGATAAAATCAAAAAAATACTTAGTCCTAATTACAAAAAAACAAAATGGCCGGGATTAATTAATGCTTACAAACAATATCTTCCAGTAACTAAAAATACTCCTATTATTTCTCTAAATGAGGGTAATACTCCTTTAATCTTCAGTCAATCGATAAGTAATTTAATTGGAAACGATACCAAAGTTTACTTAAAATATGATGGCCTAAATCCTACTGGCTCATTCAAAGATCGAGGTATGACAATGGCTATTAGTAAGGCTAAAGAAGAAGGTAGTGAAGCAGTAATTTGTGCTAGTACTGGAAACACTTCTGCTGCTGCTGCTGCTTACGCTTCTCGAGGCGGATTAAAATCATTTGTCTTAATTCCAGACGGATTTGTAGCCCAAGGAAAGCTAGCTCAAGCCTTAATGTACGGCGCAGAAATATTATCTATAAAAGGCAATTTTGATAAAGCTCTAGAAATTGTTAGAGAATTGTCTTCACAATATCCAATAAATCTTGTAAATTCTGTAAATCCATATCGAATACAAGGCCAAAAAACTGCCGCCTTTGAAATAGTAGATGACTTAGGTATTTTTCCTGACTGGCTTTGTATTCCGATGGGAAATGCAGGAAATATAACTGCGTACTGGTTAGGTTTTAAAGAATATTCAAAAGTCAAAAGATGTTTAAAATTACCGTTAATGATGGGATTTCAATCTGAAGGATCTGCTCCTTTGGTCAAAAACATCATTGTTAAAGATCCTAATACCATTGCAACAGCTATTCGAATAGGAAATCCGGTTAATAGGGAAAAAGCTAAAATTGTAAAGAAAGAAAGTAAAGGAGATTTTCAATCGGTTACTGACGGAGAAATTATTGATGCTTATAAAATACTTGCAAAAGAAGGTGTTTTTTGTGAACCTGCTAGCGCAGCATCAGTAGCTGGGCTTATAAAAAATAAAAACAGAATTAAAAAAGAATCAACTATAGTTTGTGTCTTAACAGGTAATGGATTAAAAGATCCTGATTGCGCTATTAAAAATAATGATGCAATATTTAGAGAAAATTTAGAACCTTCATTAGAAACAATTACAAAAATACTTGGATACTGATTCAGCCAAAAATATTAGTGGCTGTGGAAATGATTTAAAACTTTTAAAAATTTGTTGATAAATACTTGAAATAAATAATAAGAATGTTTATAACTTTTCGAAAATATATAAAACATTCATAAAATTCCACATTTGAACAAGACTTTCCACTTTGTGAATTTTTCAAAAACATAGTCGTGATAATTAATTTTATGAATTTTCCACCCTTTCCACATAAACTACTACTACTATATTAATAATTAATTAGAAAGGTTTATTTAGAAAAGAAGAATAAAAAAAAGAAAAAACAATAATTGCATTTATCGAGAGAATATATCTAATATGTAAATAAAGTTATAAATTCCGATGGAGATTGTTTGTAATCAAAATGATTTTAATAATGCTATTCAATTAGTTAGTAAAGCCGTTTCTTCCAGACCTACTCATCCAATACTTGGAAATCTTCTTTTAACAGCTGATAAAGTTACTAATAAAATTAGCTTAACTGGATTTGATTTAAATTTAGGAATACAAACTTCCATTGAAGCCGCAGTTAAACAAAGTGGAGCAATTACTATTCCTTCAAAGCTACTAGCTGAAATAGTTAGTAAATTGCCTAATGAAACACCTGTTTCTCTTGATGTTGATGAAGATTCAGATAATATTTTGATAAAAAGTGATCGGGGTTCTTTTAATTTAAAAGGTATATCATCAGATGACTATCCAAATTTACCATTTGTAGAAAGCGGGACTTCTATAAATATTGATCCTAGTTCCTTTTTGAAAGCTTTAAAATTAACTATTTTTGCAAGTAGTAATGATGATTCAAAGCAACTATTAACAGGAGTTAATTTTATTTTTAAAGAAAAATATTTAGAATCTGCAGCAACTGATGGGCATAGATTAGCAGTTGTATTAGTAGATAATAAAGAAGATTATAACGAGTCTGAAAATGACATATCAAACGAAGAGAATTTGTCAGTTACTATTCCCACAAGATCTTTAAGAGAAATTGAAAAACTGGTTAGTTTGAAAACTTCTGAAAATTCAATCAAACTTTTTTATGATAAGGGCCAAGTTGTGTTTATCTCTTCTAATCAAATAATTACTACTAGAACTCTTGAAGGTAATTATCCGAATTACTCTCAATTAGTTCCTGATAATTTTTCAACACTTATTACTTTTAATACAAAAAAATTTATTGATGCCCTAGAAAGAATAGCTGTTTTAGCAGATCAACAAAGTAGTGTCGTAAAGATTAAAGTAAATAAAGATGATTTGGCATTAATTAGTGCTGATGCTCAAGACATTGGAAGTGCTAACGAAACCTTACCAGTTTCTTCTAGCGGTAAAGAATTCGATATTGCATTTAATGTTAGATATCTTTTAGAAGGATTAAAAGTTATCTCTAGTAAAAATGTGATTTTAAAATGTAATCTCTCAACTACTCCTGCCGTTATTGTTCCTGAAGATAATATTAATGCTTTTACTTATTTAGTTATGCCTGTTCAAGTTCGGACTTAAGTTGAAATTACCCAAAGAACTTTTATTAAGTGAATTATTAAATTGTAGTGTAAAGGGTAATCTGACTCTTGATTATGGGAATGGAGAAAATGTTTGGATGCATCCTCCTGTTCATAGGATTTTAGGATGGTATTCTCGTCCTTCTAATTTTGATTTAAAAAGAAACGTTTGGAAATTAAATCAAATAACTCAAATAATAGAAAATGAAATTTATGTAAAAGGAGATCCAGCTATCTCTGATTTAGCCACTTTAAATAGATTCCCGAATTTGATATATGCTAACTTGATTAATTCAGAAGGATCAAAGTTAGGAGTTATTGCAGATTTTTTATTTGAAATGGCTACAGGTAATATAAAGTTTTATTTGATTTCTAGATCTAACCCTAAAATACCAGGTTCGAGTAGGTGGAAATTAAAATTAGAAAATATTATTGATCAACAACCTGGTTTGGTTTTTTCTTCTTGTAATTCTTTAGAAGATTTGACTTTAGTTAAATCAAGCATAAAAAATCAGTTTTTTAAAAAAGGGAAAAATATTTTAGATCGTTTTGATGATATGAAAAGTTCAGCAACAAATAAGTTAGAGGATTGGCTAGAAGAAGATGAAGATATAAGCCAAAAAACAGAATTTAAACAAAAAAGTTTTTATACTGATGATGAATTAAGATCTACGAGTAATAAAAGAGAAGATGACCCTTGGATTTAAAAAATGATATATTCTCAAAATCATGATATGTATGACTTAACTGAATCACTTAAAGTTGAAAATTTAACTCAAGAAGATTATCAAGAGATTTGTAAGAGATTAGGAAGAAAACCAAACAGAACAGAATTAGGTATGTTTGGGGTTATGTGGTCTGAACATTGCTGTTATAGAAATTCAAAACCATTGTTATTAAATTTTCCAACTAAGGGAAAAAATATTCTTGTTGGTCCTGGTGAGAATGCAGGAGTTATTGATGTTGGTAATAACCAAAAACTTGTTTTTAAAATAGAAAGTCATAATCATCCTTCTGCAATTGAACCTTTTCAAGGGGCAGCAACTGGTGTTGGGGGAATATTGAGAGATATTTTTACTATGGGTGCAAGACCAATAGCAGTTTTGAACTCATTAAGATTTGGTAATATTGATAAACCAAATAACATTGCTCTTTTACGTGGAGTAGTTTCGGGAATATCACATTATGGCAATTGTGTAGGAGTTCCTACTGTAGGTGGAGAAATAGATTTTGATGATAGTTACTCAGGAAACCCTTTGGTTAATGTTATGGCCTTAGGTCTTTTAGAGACCGAAGAAATTGTTTGTTCAGGAGCAAAACAAATAGGAGCTCCTGTTTTGTATGTTGGAAATACAACAGGTAGAGACGGAGTTGGGGGTGCAAGTTTTGCAAGTTCAGAATTAACTACTGATTCTTTAGATAACAGGCCTGCAGTCCAAGTGGGAGATCCATTCATAGAAAAAAGTCTGATTGAAGCTTGTTTGGATGCTTTTAAGACTGGTGATGTAATTGCAGCTCAAGATATGGGAGCTGCAGGATTGACATGTAGTAGTGCTGAAATGGCTGCAAATGGAGGTTTAGGAATATCAATTAATTTAGATTTAGTTCCTGCAAGAGAAAATCAGATGTCTCCTTACCAATACTTATTATCTGAATCTCAAGAAAGAATGTTACTTGTGGTAAAAGAAGAAAAATTAAAAAATCTCATTGATCAATTTCAAAAATGGGGATTATTTGCAAATGTTATTGGTGAAGTAATACCAACAGAGGAGGTCATTATATCTCATAAGAAAAAAATAGTTGCTCAAATACCAACTTCTGCTTTATCTGATGATACTCCAATTAATACTCATAATGTTATGGAACAACCTCCCAATGATTTACTGAAAAAATGGGAATGGAAAGAAGATCAATTACCAATTTCTAATAATAACCGAATTCTTTCTTTAAAAGATAAAAGATTATATTCTTGGTCAGAAATTATTTTGGATCTTTTATCAAATCCTTCTATTGCTTCAAAAAGTTGGATTTATCGACAATATGATTCCCAGGTACAATCAAATACTGTATTTAAACCAGGAGAAGCAGACGCAGCCTTAATAAGACTTAGAGGTCAATATGAAAAAAATAAAAATAAAGTATTTTCTGGAGTTGCAGCCTCTGTGGATTGTAATAGTAGATGGGTTGCTTTAGATCCTTTTAGAGGAAGTATCGCAGCAGTGGCTGAATCGGCAAGAAATGTTAGTTGTGTAGGAGCAGAGCCAATAGCAATTACAAATAATTTAAATTTCCCATCACCTGAAACTGAAATAGGATATTGGCAGCTTTCATCAGCTTGTGATGGAATTTCTAAGGCTTGTATAGCTTTGGAAACTCCAGTTACTGGAGGCAATGTTTCTCTATATAATGAATCAAAAAATCATGATAAAGAAATCACTCCTATTAAACCAACTCCTGTGATAGGTATGGTAGGAAGAATTCAAAATGTTGATAAAGCTATAAGTACAGGATTTAAAAATATAAATGATCAAATTTGGATAATAGGTTCAAATTCTTCTGAATCTACATTAGGAGCTAGTTCATATTTAGAGTATTTTCATGGTTTAGTTACAGGTAGGCCACCAAAAATTGATTTAGAAGATGAAAAAAAGTGTCAGACGTTTTTAAGAGAGGCAATTTTAAAAAATTTTATAATTTCTTCTCATGATGTTAGTGATGGAGGTTTAGCTGTTGCATTGTCAGAATGTTGTATTTTATCTTCAAAGGGAGCAATTATTGAACTAGGAAGCATATATTCTCGTGAAGATAATTTGTTGTTTAGTGAAGGGGGTTCAAGAATAATTTTTACAATTAATAAAAAAGAAGAACTTAACTTTTTGAATTTTCTTGATAAAAATATTATAAATATTGGACAAAATATTTATGTAAAAAAAATTGGAATTGTTAATAGAGATTATCTTAATATAAGTTCTGAATCTAAAGAATTTTGTAATATTGGGGTTGATGAATTAACCAAAAAATTTAATAATAGTATTTCTAGTTGTCTTTTGAAATGAATAAATATTTGCAATATTTTATAATTTAAATTATGTGCGGAATAGTCGGAATTGTTTCTGCTGATGATGTAAATCAACAAATTTACGATAGCCTTTTGTTGCTTCAACATAGAGGCCAAGATTCAACAGGTTTAGCAACAATGGAAAACACTGTTTTTCATATTCATAAAGCTAAGGGTCAGGTAAATACTGCATATAGAACAAGGGATATGAGGAATTTAATAGGTAAAGTCGGACTAGGCCATGTTAGATATGCGACAAAAGGATCTGCAGAAAGTGTCGAAGAAGCACAGCCTTTTTATGTCAATGCACCTTATGGCATAGTTCTCATTCATAATGGAAACCTTACTAATACTAGAGATTTAGAAAAACAATTATTTAATGTAGACAAAAGGCATACTAATTCTTCAAGTGATACAGAAATGTTATTAAATATATTTGCTACTGAATTACAAGAACAAATTCATAATCAGGATTTAGAGCCAGAAATAATTTTTAATGCAGTTAAAACACTACATAAAAGAATTCAAGGTTCGTATGCTTCAATCGCACTTATTTCTGGTCATGGTTTATTAGCTTTTAGGGATCCTTTTGGTATAAGACCTTTAGTAATTGGAAAAAGGATTTCACCTTTCTCACAACAAAACGAGTGGATGGTTGCAAGTGAGTCATTAGTTTTAGAAAATAATGATTATCAGGTAGTAAGAGATGTGAAACCTGGAGAGGCTATTTTTATAACATGTGATGGTGAATTTTTTTCTAAACAATGTTCAGAACATCCCAAATTGTTCCCTTGTGCTTTTGAATACGTATACCTTGCTAGACCAGATTCAGTTATGAATGGAATTTCTGTTTACAAAGCTCGTTTAAGAATGGGCGATTATTTAGCAGAAACAATTAAGGAAACAATAAATACTGGTGACGTTGATGTTGTTATGCCTATTCCTGATTCTTCACGACCTGCAGCAATGCAAGTAGCTAGGCAATTGGGAATAGAGTATAGAGAAGGATTTTTTAAAAATAGATATGTTGGTAGAACTTTCATAATGCCAGGTCATCAAAAACGGAAGCAATCTGTCAGACAAAAATTAAATGCTATGAGTACAGAATTTAAAAATAAAAATGTATTAATTGTTGATGACTCAATTGTTAGAGGTACAACTTCAAAGCAAATAGTTCAGATGGCAAAAGATGCAGGAGCAAATAAGGTTTTTTTTACTTCTGCTGCTCCACCCGTAAGATTTCCACATGTTTATGGAATTAACATGCCTAATAGGGACGAATTGATAGCTCACGATAGAACAATAAGTGAAATAGCAGCAAAGCTTGAAATTGATAATTTGGTATATCAAAGTGTAGAAAATTTAAAAAAATCTATAATTAACGGCTCTTCAATCAAAAATTTAGAGATGAGTTGCTTTACTGGTTCATATGTTACTGGAACTGTAAATCAAGAGTATCTAAAATGGGTTGAAAATGAATATAAATCTTAATTTTTTAAAGTTTCTATACGGAAACAATTTTCAAGATATTCGTCTTGTTCTAGTTCCAAAAAGTCAATTTTGATCATGTTTTTATTTGAGTAACAAGATAATTTGTTGAAATTAATTCTTGCAGATTTATTTTTATTGGTTTCAATATCAACGTATTGATTATTAGGAAGAATTTTTATAAATTGGTCATTTTTAAGTTGAATTTTTGTATTTATATATCCTAATTTTGAATTGAAGGAATTATAAATATCATTAATTTTTACCTTGAAAAATTTTCCTTTTTTAGAAATTAAATTAAGTGTATCTATATCTTTACTCTTACAGCATGAAACTACCTTTTCAGAAGGTAATAGTTTTACTAACACTAATCCTTTAGATTGCTTAGTTGATGCTGTAAGTGATTGATTAGATAAATCATATTTAAAAATCCTGCCAATTGAAGTTAATATTATTAATTGTTCTTCTTGGCTATAAATAAATGAATCAATAATTTTAACAGAATCTTTCAATTTTGAGATAGAAAATATTCTTGTGCTTTTTACCATGTCATCATCAAATA
>MDTB01045893.1_pt1 | contig 10288 bp, 10 predicted proteins | sample 811161 | NCBI WGS metagenome assembly MDTB01 (sample SAMN05326650, study PRJNA326480) | marine metagenome | isolation source: seawater | place: Mediterranean Sea | collected 2009
AAAAGGTGTTTGTTGTCCACATTACGATGAAGAACCTGAAAGAATACCTTATGTTAAAGAAATGTTAGAAGGTGGAAATATTGATGAGTGTATAGCTATTGAGGGATATTGCGCACTTCATTTAATTAATGATGAACCTAGGTTTTCAGTTTCTTTTAAGAATAAAAGTAATACACATCATGTGGTTTGCATTAATAATGAAATCATTCACAATAACTTAACAAACGTTGAAAAAAAATCATTATGAAAATAGCGAATACATTATCAATACTTCTTGCAATAGTTCTTGGTATCATTTCTGCACAATGGATATTTTCACCTGAATCAGCAGCTCAATCTTTAAGCATGGTTTATATGGAAGGAGATGCAAGAAATACTCAAGTTAGGGACTTTACTGCTTTTTTTCTAGGTACGTCAATTATGTCTATCCTTTCTTTTATAACTAAACAATACCAATGGATATTTAGTGCTGGCCTCATCTTTTTGATTGCAGGAATTTTTAATGTACTAACAGCTATTAATTATGATACTCAAATAGCTGTTGCATCTTTGATTTCTGAATTAATATTTACGAGTATGGCATTTACTGCAGCATATATCTATAAAACAAATACTTTATAAATAACTAATAAAATCCTTTATAACCATTTCTGGTATTTTTTTATTGGCTCCAGCGGCTGTACCTACATATATATAACCGAGGATTTCTTGATTGGATTCAAGATTAAGTTTTGATGCTACAAATGGATTAAATGCTAATTTACCAGTTCTCCAAATTGCTGAATAACCAAGGGCATTTAATGATAATAAAATGTTTTGCGCAGAGGCAGCAGTAGATAGCTTTTGTTCTATTTCAGGTACCTTAGGGTGGTCCTTAATTGAATTGACTAAAATAACTATCATTGGTGCTCTATATGGAGCATTTTTATATTTAGTAATTATTTCATCTTTTATATCAGGAATAGTTTTCGCATATTCTTCAAATATTTCTGATAATTTATTGATTCCTTCGCCAGTAACTTGAATAAAGCTGCTCGGTCTCAACCAAGCATGATCAGGCGCACGTAATGCTCCTTTATATACTTTATCCATTTCATCTTGAGTAGGGTGAGGTTCTATTAATGTTCTGGCTGAAACTCTGTTTAAAATATTGTCTAATGCATCCATATTTAGTTATATTATTATAAAGACCGAATAAATTAGTAATTATATATAGGAAATTCATATGTTATATCAAATAGGTTTAATTTTAGTATTAGTTGTTGTTGCTTTAATTGTAAGTAAAAAATTAAAAAAAACAGTTACTGATGATAATCAACTAATCTACGAGGATGATATGACTGATGAAGAACTTAAAAATCTTGATGATGAAATAAACTAATTATTTAGTTCACTTTCAAGAGATCTATATAGCTCTTTACAAGCAAAGATTGTGATTATTGAAAAAGGTACTCCAAATATAACAACCGCTGTTTGAAGAGCTCCAAGCCCACCTGCTTTCAATAAAACTCCTGCTAATACACCCAGAAGTATTGCCCATGTTATTCTTGAGACTAATGGTGAATCACCCTCTATATCTGCTCCTTTTTTTGAAGAAAGCATAGAAGCGACCAATGCACCCGAATCAGAAGAAGTTACAAAGAATGTTATTATTACAAATAAGGTAATGGTAGATAACGTTATTGAAAAAGACATTGAATCATATAAAACAAATAATGCTGTAGTAACATCATCTCTTACAGCAAATGTAATATCGTCAATTCCATTTAAAACTTGGTATATAGCAGAATTTCCAAAAACACCCATCCATATAAACACTATCAAGGAGGGTACAAATAATACCCCAATTACAAACTCTTTAATGGTTCTTCCATAAGAAATTCTAGCAATAAATAATGAAACAAAAGGTGCCCATGCAAACCACCAAGTAAAATAAAATAAGGTGTATGCGTTTTGGTAAACAGTATTTTCATATGCTTCAGTCCATGTTGACAATTGAATAATTTGATTTAAATAAACACCTGCATTTTGAATTATAGAATTTAAAATAAATAAAGTTGGACCTAACAATAAAACAATTATCAAAAGAAATCCTGCAATTGTCATATTTATTTGAGAAAGTATTTTAATTCCTTTATCTAGTCCAAGTGAAACACTTATTAATCCCAATATTGTAATAAAAATTATTATTGGTATTTCACTTATATCAATACCAAAAACGTAATCTAGACCTCCACTTATTTGAGAAGCTCCAAGACCTAGAGAGGTTGCTATGCCCGTAATTGTTGTGAGTATTGCAATTATATCGATTGATGCAGCTAATATTTTATTATTTTCTACTGATGATCCCAAAAGAGAACTAACTCTAAAAGCTTTCTTTTTATTATAGCTGGCAAAAGCAAAGCATAATCCAAGAGATGAATATATAGCCCACCCGTGTAAACCCCAATGAAGGTTAGCCAAACTTAGAGCTTTTCCAGCATTGTAAGAAAGATTGCCATCAATCATGCCAGGATAGTCATTAAGATTACCAATTGGTTCAGCAACTCCATAAAATAAAAGGCCGATTCCCAGTCCAGCACTAAAGAGCATTGCTATCCAACTTTTATATGAATAAGTTGGACATGCATTTGGTCCGCCAAGTCTAATGTCTTTGTATCTGGTAAAAATTAAGTAAGTTGAAAAAATTAAAAAACCATTTGCAATAATAATTATCAGCCAACCTAGGTATTCTGATAGCAATAATTGAGTTGATGAAAAAAATGCAGATGAGGCTTCTAAATTTATATATACAATTGAGGTTATAACAATTAGTAGAAACGCCGAAATAAGAAATCTAGCTTTATTGAGATTATTCATTAATTTTTTTATTTATATTTGATTTTAAGTGAAACATAAATAATAGTTTTTTTCTAGGAATTAAATAATTAAGAAATAAAATTTGCATACTAAATATAAGCTGGTATCATGTTTTAAAGACCGATTTACAGAAATTGCTGGTCTATAAACTAAGCTAAACTTCTCTTGGGGGAAAAACTAGGGGATACCTTAACTTTGTTTATTTAGCAATTTTAATTTTTATTTATATAGGAATTTTATTATGTTAAATAACTTTAAAAAAATTCAAGACAAGATACTTCCATCTTTGTCAGCATTTGCATTAGTTAATGCATCTGCATTCACTGGATTAATATCAGCTCAGAGCAACGCTACTGTTGAAGAAATAGTTGTTACTGCTCGTAAGAAATCTGAAAGTCTTCAAGATGTGCCATTATCTGTTCAAGCTCTTAGAGAAGAGACGCTTGAAGAAAGAGGCATAAGTATATTTGAAGATTATTTACTACAACTGCCAGGTGTTACAGCAGGTGGTGCGGGACCAGGTACTAGTACTATTTATATTAGAGGCTTAGCGTCTACCACTCCAAACTTAACTACAGCAGCCGTAGCTGGATTGGCTCCCAATGTATCTTTTTATCTTGATGAGCAGCCTCTTGCTCAGCCTGGTAGGAATTTAGATGTCTATGCAGCTGATGTTGCTCGTATTGAAGTATTATCAGGACCACAAGGAACTTTGTTTGGTGCTAGTTCACAAGCAGGTGTTGTTAGACTAATTACTAACAAGCCAGTTATAGGTGACACTGAAACAAATCTTGAAGTTGAAACAAGATTTATGCCTGATGGAGATCTTGGTGGTAAAGTCGAAGCAGTAACCAATGTCCCTCTTGGTGAAAATTCTGCATTAAGATTTGTTGCTTACAGAGATAGAAGAGGCGGCTATATTGATAATGTTGCTGGTTCGATTGATGTAACTGGCGCTGCTCGTTTTAGAAGTACTGGAGATCCAAGAACTAATGGAATTCCTGTTGGACCATTAAGAGCAGGTCAACAAGCTGGTGCTGATTTATCAGGTGTTAATATGATTAAAGCTGATGCAGTCGTAAGAGAAGATGCAAATGCAGTCGTTTATTCTGGATTCAGAGCAAGTTTAAAACATGAAATTGATGATAACTGGAGTGCAACAGCTTCTTTTACTAATCAAACAATTGATAGCGATGGAGTATTCATGGCTGATCCTGAACTTGGAGACCTTCAAATTCAAAGATATACAGATGAGTATATAAAAGATGAATTTGATAACATGAGCTTAACTGTAGAGGGAATGATTGGTGATTTAGAGGTCATATATGCTGGTGCATATACTGATAGAGAATCTAATCAAGTAGTTGACTATACAGACTATATGTTTGTTGGTACGTTTTTACCATACTATATCTGTGATTCAACTGTTACTTATCCTGGATCTTCAGCTCCTAGTGGAACATGTCATGCTCCTTATCAAGAAGTAGATTCAAAAACAACTAACGAAACAACTTCACATGAAGTACGTTTCAACACACCTGTTACTGACAGCGGAATATCTGCAACCTTCGGTGCATTTATGAGTTCATCTGAGATAACAGAACTAAACTTCTTTAACTATGCAGGATCTCAATATAATTTAGGTTGGTCTGGTGTTACAGGATGGGCTCCAAACTATCCACATACTAATGCTCCAGCTAGCACGACGGGTGGTAACACTGGAGCAGGTTATTATTCAGTTACTGGTCCTTTTGGTCCTCCAACAATATTCTGGAATGATATTCTTAGAACAGATGATCAAACAGGTATTTTTGGTGAACTAACCTATGCCCTATCTGATGAAGTTGAAGTAACATTTGGAGCGCGTTGGTATGATATTGAGGTAGATTTTGAAGGAAGTGCAAACTCTTCATTCTATAATTTTAACGCATCATCTGAATCATCATGTTGTGGTGCTAACTTGTCTAAGAAATTTGGACCAGGTAATGCTGAGGGCAATCCTGACAAAGCTACAACAGATGGAACTATCGTAAAAGCCACTGCTAAGTTTACTCCTAACGATGATGTTATGTACTACGTAACATACTCTGAAGGATTCAGACCAGGTCTTCTTAACAGAAGAGGTGGAGCTGTAAATCGTGATGGTACTTATACCGTTCCTAATGTTGTTGACTCAGATACTGTTACCAACTACGAAATGGGTTGGAAAACGATCCTAATGGATGGTTCGTTAAGATTTAATGGAAGTATGTTCTTTGTTGATATTGAAGGACTCCAAACAACGATCTTTGATCCAAACATTACTAACTTATTCTTCTCAGATAATGCAGCTGATGCTGAAATTCTTGGAATGGAAGGTGATTTCTCATACTTTACTAACATAGAAGGACTTTCAATTTCTGGTGCTTTCTCAAGTTTAAATAGTGAAATAACTAAAAAACTTGTACCTACTGATGACGTTGTTGTTGGCGATGAACTAGCATTTGCTCCTGGTTTCCAAGCTAATCTTAACTTTAGATATGAATGGCAGCTAGCTAGCGGTAATGTGGGTCACTTTATGCCACAGGTCACGTTTACTGAAGATAGTTACTCTGACGTTATAACTATTAATAGAACTCTTAATGAGGGCTATACAAAACTTGATGTTAGAGCAGGATTTAGTAACGACGATCTTACAGCCGAAGTTTATGTAGATAACTTGACAGATGAAAGAGGTGAAATTAATAACAATTTCGTCTTTGACAGAGAGAGAGTTGCTTATATTAGACCAATGACTATTGGAATTAGAGTTAAGAAAAACTTCTAATTTTTGACTAGAACTATTAAAGGGAGTTTTGGCTCCCTTTTTTATTACCTATAAGCTAAGATTGTTATAAATTTTAAATAAGCTATGTCTAAAAAACTATTTGATTTAGAGACTATTCACAAAGCCGTCAAAGAATATAGATTTGATGATGCTCTTAAATTAATTAAAAAGAATCTAAAAAAAGATGCTGATCATATGGACAGTCTCTATCTAGCTGCAGTTTGCTCAAGATATACCAAAAATTACAATGATGCAGAAAATTATTTAAGAAAATTGTTATCAATAGCACCTGATATGGGTCGAGCATACCAAGAGCTTGCACATCTTAACAGAGATAAGGGTAATAAACTTCAAGCTACTAATTACTATAGGCAAGCAACTGAACATAATCCTGCACTATTGGCTTCATGGAATGAACTTTATAAGCTGGCAATTGAATCAAAAAATAAACGTACTGCCAAACATGCGCAAGAAAAAATAGAACAACTTAAATCGTTACCAAAAATATTGCTTCATATAAATCAGATTTTATATGGAGGTAATCTTAAAGAAGCTGAAAAAAAATGTAGAGAATTTTTAAAAGTTAATCCAACAAACACACATGCAATGTCTATGTTGGCTGAAATAGCTTCAAGACTTGGACATTTGAATGATTCAGAATTTTTACTAGAGAGTGCTGTCAAATTGAATCCTAAGGATTCTGAAATAAGAAAAAAATATCTTTTAATTTTAAGAAAAAGACAAAAATTCTCTAAGACTATGGAGCAAGCTGATATTCTGGTTCAACAAAACCCTCATAATCTATCCTTTCAGGCTCAGAAAGCTATTGAGGTGATGCAAAACGGTGATCATGAAGAATCAATAAGATTACTTGAAAATATTTTAGAAAAAGCTCCGCTTGATCCAAATACTCTTACGGCAAAAGGCCATGCCGAAAAAACACTGGGTAGAACAGAAGATGCTATTAAAAGTTATCAGACTGCATACAACTCAAAACATGATCATGGTGAAGCTTATTTTTCTTTAGCTAATTTAAAAACTTATAAGTTTGATGATGAAGAAATATCTCAAATGAAAAATCAACTAAAAAGAGTTGATATTTCTATAGGTGATAGAACGTATTTTCATTTTGCCTTAGCTCAAGCATGTGAATCTATAGATGATTATGATGAAGCCTTCTATCATTTAGATCATGGGAATCATATTAGAAAGCAACAAACGAAATATTCCATTGAAATGATGGATAAAGAAATGCAAGCTCAAATTGATGTTTGTAATAAAGAATTTTTTAAATTAATGGGTGAGGGCGGGTTTAATACTAAAGACCCAATTTTTATTTTAGGCCTACCAAGAGCAGGCTCTACACTTATTGAACAAATTATAGCCTCTCATTCATTGGTAGATGGAACACTTGAGTTGCCAAATATTTTAACCATGGCTCAAGATCTTAGAGGTGAAGATATATATGGAACTTTAGGTAAATATCCAGGAAGCATGAAAAATTTATCACTTACTGATCGTGTAAATATGGGTAAAAAATTTATAAAAGATACTGAAATGCATAGAGATAACGCACCCATGTTTACAGATAAAATGCCTAATAATTTTCGTCATATTGCATTAATTCATCTAATTATGCCAAATGCTAAGATTATTGATGCAAGACGATATCCACTTGATTGTTGCTTTAGTATGTTTAAGCAATTATTTGCTCAAGGTCAGGAATTTACCTATGGTCTTGAAGAGGCAGGAAGTTACTATAATTCATATGTTAAATTGATGAATCATTGGGATCACGTACTACCAAATAAAATTTTAAGAGTAAGTAATGAAGATGTGATTGATGACTTAGAAGGTCAAGTAAGAAGAATATTAAGCTTTTTAGAATTACCATTTGAAGATGCTTGTGTATCTTTCCACAAAACTGAACGTTCAGTTAGAACTGCAAGCTCTGAACAAGTTAGACAACCAATTAATAAAAAGGGTATGGGACGATGGAAACCATATGCTAAACATCTTAAACCGTTAATAAATTCAATTGATAAAAATTTATTAAAACAAGAAGATATTGATTTAATAAATTCTTAGTTTTTAGTTGAAACTATATATAAATCTATTAGTATTAATAAATAATCAAATAGGAAATTAATATGACTAATCTAATTATATGTGTAGTAATGTTTTATATATTGCATCTTTTTTTAGTGATGGGTTTTTCGCTACATAAGGTTCCATTTATTCAATGGACATATACTGGTGGTGACATCTCTGCAAAGACAGCTTTGTCTGAGAGAATGACTTTAGCTGGCGACAACTTAAGACAATCTCTGCCAGCATTTCTGGTTTTAGCTGTTCTTTCAGTTATTATGGATATTGATAATCTTATGCTAGCGCAGTCTTGGTTAGCTATAAGAGTTTTATATTTATTTGGGGCAATTGTAGACTTATATAGATTTAAAATGATTAGACCACTAATATGGTTACCATCAATAATTATTTTAGTTTGTATGGGTTGCAATCTATATATCTAAAAGTTTGATAGCAGGTCAGGGGAAAACCTGCTATCAATGAAAGTATTGATTCTTAATCGAGGAGTACTTCCGATACTCATTTAACTGATTTTGTAAGACTTTTATATTAAGGGTTTGAAACTTATTGTTAACTTTAAGTAACAATATTTATTGAATTGTATTAAATTTTCTTTCAACACGTGCTTGCCCTCTGTGAACACAGCTCATGTTGCTTGTATTAATATCAATCAAAGTAATGATTTGATGATCAAACATACAGTAAGTTTGTATAAGGTCTGTTATATATACTTTACTTATTGATTCTTCAAGAAAGCTTGTGATAGATAAAATATCATACTTATTACAGGAATTAATTTTATTTAAAGCATCTTTATAAGCATCTTCTGATGATTGAAGTCGTTTTGTAATAAGAACTGAACATTTTGTATCAAATTCAGCATAAACATTAAAACTAAAAATAATTAAGAAAGTGCATATTATTGATTTCATTAACTAATCTTATCATCTAAAAAAATAAATTGAATAATCTATAAAAGAGTATTAACGTAAATATATATTACATTATGGGGAGCTAAGCAAAATGGAAGATTTTGGTTTCGGGACACAAATTAGAAAAAGTCCTTTTTTTGATGCCACAGTTAAATGGGGAGCAAAAGACTTCTCTGTCTATAACCACATGTATATTCCAAGAGATTTTGGTAATCCAGAGCAGAATTTTTGGAATTTAATAAATGATGCCATTCTTTGTGATGTAGCGGTTGAAAGACAAGTGCAAGTCAAAGGACCTGATGCTAGTAAATTTGTTCAAATGATGACACCAAGAGACTTATCTAACATGAAAGTGGGTCAATGTAAGTATGTAATTTTGGTAAATCAAAATGGTGGCATTTTAAACGATCCAATTTTACTGAAAATAAGTGATGATAAATATTGGTTTTCACTTGCAGATAGTGACATTCTTTTTTGGGCTCAAGGCTTAGCTGCTAATACTAATTACGATGTTGAAATAAGTGAGCCTGATGTATCGCCGTTACAACTTCAAGGACCTAAATCAAAAGAAATTATGATTGAAATATTTGGGGGGCAAATAACAGAATTAAAATACTATTGGTTTAAGCAATTTAAATTTAATAGTACTGATTTAATTATTTCTAGAACAGGTTGGTCTAGTGAATTAGGTTATGAAATTTTTCTTACTAATTCAAAAGTTGGCAATGAGCTTTATGATCATATTATGAATATTGGAGAACCTATGGGTTTAAAACCTGGACATACCTCCACAATTAGAAGAATTGAGGGTGGCATGCTTTCGTATCATGCTGATATGACTATTAATACAAACCCTTTAGAGCTTGGAATGGATAAGTTTATTGATTTAACTGATGATTTTGATTTTATTGGAAAGAACGCTCTTATTAAAATAAAAAACGAGGGAATTAAAAGAAAACAGGTTGGGCTATATCTAGATAATGATCGCATGGATGGACCAAATACAAGATTTTGGGATCTTAAGTGTGACAATAAAATAGTTGGCAAAATAACTTCAGCTGTATATTCACCTCGTCTAGAACGAAATATTGCTTTGGCAATTGTTGAAATAGATTGTGCAAATTTAGATCAAATATTAACTGTAAATGATGGTAATAGTGAATTTAATGCAGTAGTTGTGAATAAACCTTTTTATGATCCGAATAAAAATTTAACTAAATCTTAAAAAGCTATCGGTATTGCAAAACCGAGGATTACAAAAAACCATTTACTAAATTTAAAAAACAATAGCAAACTCATGTTTTGACCATGTTCAGTAAATTTACTTCCCTCAAATGACCACATAATGCCACCAATAAATAGAGAGATTATCGAATAAATAAAAACAGTTTCCATGATTATCATCCTAAAAAAATTATATTTACGAATACCTGAACTACCAATTATTTTTATTTTTTACAACCCAATAGAGGAGGGCTATAAATATTAAATTTCCTATTAAGTATGTTGAGTAATCCATTATCTTATATTCTATATGATTTACTGTGTGAAATTGCTTACATGTATGTAAAATTAACGATATATGACTAAATCTAAATTTTTA
>MDTB01053928.1_pt1 | contig 10288 bp, 7 predicted proteins | sample 811161 | NCBI WGS metagenome assembly MDTB01 (sample SAMN05326650, study PRJNA326480) | marine metagenome | isolation source: seawater | place: Mediterranean Sea | collected 2009
ATATTTCATAATCTAATTGATTCTCCTTGGTCGATTTGAATTCCTAATCTACGTAGTGAGTCTTTTTTGGATTGTAGAAGTTTAAGGTTATTACATTCACTCTCTGCCAAAAGCCTTGCCTGATTGACCTCAAAACACTTTTTTACAAGTTCTATATACTCTTTTGCAAATCCTCTGATCTGTTTCTTTGATTCCTGATCTTTCTTTATTTCACCTATACTATCAAATTGTAATCTATATGTGATGGTCTCATCAAGGATCTTTTGAGATCTCTTATTGCAATCACATGGGTCATAGTCTTGTCTAACTGGACTCTTTAAGCTTAGATTATTTTGTCTGGTTGGCAAAGGACCTTCGTTTAAATTTTTTTTATTCTTTTTGCCTTCATTGGAGCAAGCCATGAAAAGCGATAAGAAAATGGTGAATAGAGTTTGATTAAAGTTTTTCAATTTTTTATGTCTATAATTTAAAATTACAATATAAGGTTAACAAAAAAAATAGGGGGCAGTGAATTGAATCAACCGCCCCCTAAGATTATAACGAAATTGTGTACGCTATAATTATTTCATTAACGCCATCTTTTTAGTAATAGATCTTGAACCATCAGTTACAGTGTATAGATAAACACCTGTAGAAACTGATTGACCAAGTTCATCACGACCGTCCCACTTGTAAGAGTGTGTTCCAGCTTCTAAGGAAGCATTCTCAAGAACTCTTACTTTCTGACCAAGCATGTTGAAAACAGTTAGACTTACGTCTGCAGCGTTTTCTATGCTAAAACTGATCTCTGTTGTTGGGTTGAATGGGTTAGGATAGTTTTGAGCTAGAGTAAACTCGCTTGGAGCAACTATAGCATCATCCATGTCATTTGATAATGTTGCCCATTGTGCCAATGCATCTGGCCAATGGTTTAAATCACCAGCAGGAAGACCCCACTCACTAGCAGTATATGCTACAGAGGATGTACTATAGGTGAAATCCATTGGTAATGGCCACTCTACAACATTCCAGTCATCATCATTCTGATGCAACCACCATGAATCTGGATGGCTGTCGTGTACCTTGTTGTCTAACCAGTCCAAGTTTCTAGCAAAATGTGTCTCAAAGTAAACTGAAGGCATATTGAAACCAAGAGACGGTGCCTCAACATTATTTGCTTCTGATACGCCATTGGCCATCTGAGCTTCAGTTGAATCATCCATCCATCTGGTTTGATTTTCAATCATAGTATCGCAATATGTCGTTACAACATCATTTGTATCTGTTACGTCCCAACACCATGGATCCATGGTAAACATGGTCTGTGCCTCTGGTGTATCGTGATACACATTGTTGTTATAGTGAATATTCCTGTTATTGTTGTCCCAGCACCAGCCTCTTGCGAGTAGTGTACTATCAGTACATGCGCCCTGGCTTAGGGTTGCCATTTTACCGTGTCCACCAGGCCAGTTCAATGTAGAACCTTGCCCGTGTGAGTTACGAGTTTGTCCTGTGGAAACAGTATTGACAAAAAGGTTATTGGTAAAACGGGTATTGTTACCATGTCTGTAGAACTTGACCCAGTCAGTGATATTCACAAATGTGTTGTGGTTAATTCTAATTGGATTGTATCCAGGGATCACACCATTGTCGTAAATGACAAAGACCTGCCCCATAGTTCCTTCAACGGTATTGTTCTCAACCAGGAGCTCTTTCCAGGTACCGGTCCAGCCGCCACCACCGCCCCAGAGGAAACCACCCCACCACATTCCACCACCATATGAGGTGAATTGAACAGCGGTACAGTTAGTAACATGAAGACGTTGTGCAGTTCCAAAGTTGAAGTAGGCTACAATGTTATGGTGAGCTGATGTCACATGATCAACTACCACGGTATTGTTTTCACCATATGTTGACAAAACTCCAAATAATGAAGCCGTCTGTCCAGCAGCTACTCCATTAAAAAGGATGTTCTTCAAAGCATATGTTTGAGAATGACCATGTGTTTTAACATGATTTTGTGGCCAGCCTGTAAATTGAAGGTTGCCATCGTCTCCTGCAATTGGTTGTACAGTAGCCGGATGTTCACCATCACCATAATCAGCACCAACTAGCTCCATGCTAGAATTCATATTTACTTCAGATAGCTGTAAGTAGACCTTATTAGCTTCTAATACGTAAACATCATGAGCTTGTTCACCAGTAGAGGTTGTGTCGCCATGAATAAATGATTCCAATTCACCAGGCGTGCCGGTCCAAGGGACGTCGACGGATGTCTGAGCAATAAGAACCATTGGAATGACCGCACATACAATTAGAAAACGATTTATTATCGATTTTTGCATCTGTTTTTACTCCGTGTTGTTTTAGTTAATATTTATATCTTAGAGAGAAGAACTAATATATAGCTAGTAGCTTTCTAATATCTCTATAACAATATATAGTATACTTCGTATAAGATACATATATTATAAGAACATTCTTATTCTATGCACAACACTATTTTATAAAATTAATTATTGAGTAAATAAGGCTTAAAATTGAGAGGAGATACCAAAACAAGTCAGAATTTGGGTCAAGGCTGGGAGTTCAGGTCCGTTGATAAGAAGTGGTTGAGCGCGAGTGTGCCTGGTAATATTCATCTAGACCTAATGAATCATGAATTGATACCAGACCCATTTATCGGCAGTAATGAATCAGAATTACAATGGATCTCAGATAAGGATTGGACATACAGACTTTTTTTTAGACCTGATAAAGGAATCTTAGGCAAAAGGAACAAAGGGATATGTTTCCATGGGATCGATACATATGCCGATGTTTTCTTGAACGATAAGAAGATTATTAGTTCCAACAATATGTTTCATCCATGGGTTGCTGATATTAATGATATTCTCACCCCAAATATTAATGAGTTGGTTATTGTACTACGGTCACCAATTAAAGAAGTACTCCCTTTAATGCAAAAACTAGATCATGTCCTTCCAGCTGAAAATGACCAGGCAGGCAAGACGAGTCCATTTACTAGAAAAGCGCCCTATCACTATGGATGGGATTGGGGTCCTTGTTTAGTCACTTCAGGAATATGGAAAAATGTAGAGCTTTTTGGTTGGGACAATTGGTATATAACGGATGTATCGGTCATCATTACAGAGGCAGATCAAAAGAGCGCTTCTTTGAATGTGTCAGCTAACATTATATCAAACATTCAGGAGGAAGGTAAGGTCTCCATAACTGAATCTTTAACAGGAAAAAGCAAAGAATACCCTATAAACATAATGAATGGAAAAAATGAAATTGAGTTTTTATTCATTATTAATGAACCTGAGCTTTGGTGGCCTGTAGGCCATGGAGACCAGCCTTTGTATGATATTGATATTCAATTCCATTTGGATAATTGTCAGCAAAAATTTAAAAAGAGGATCGGGTTAAGAGAGCTGTCTATCCATAGGCAAAAGGATGAGAAGGGTGAGTCATTTGAGATACATATTAATGGTACACCAATTTTTGCAAAGGGAGCAAATTGGATACCCGCTGACTCTTTTGTTGAGCGTTTAAAACGGGATGATTATGAGAGATTGATAAAGGATGCTGTGTCAGCAAACATGAATACTCTGCGTATCTGGGGAGGTGGAGTCTATGAGCCTGATTGTTTCTATGAGATATGTGATGAAATGGGAGTGCTGGTATGGCAAGATTTTATGTTTGCTTGCTCTATGTATCCAGCAAATGATGAATTTTTGGCTTCTGTAGAGACTGAAGCCAGGTTCCAACTAAATCGATTGAAAGAACATGCATGCATTGTTCTTTGGTGTGGTAACAACGAGATCGCTTCTGGATGGCTAAGCTGGGGGTGGAAAGAGAAACTCCCAGACTCTGTTTGGAAAGATTACGATAAACTGTTCCATCAATTGCTCCCAAGGATATGTAAAGAGTTAGACCCCGGAAGGCTATACTGGCCTAGCTCACCAGGACATAGCCTTGTTCTTCCTGAAACAGATCAGATCTATGGATGCGGTGATAATCATTACTGGGGTGTGTGGCATGGCGGCGATGGTTTTGAGGCATTTGAAGAAAATGTTGGTCGTTTTATGTCGGAGTATGGAATGCAATCTTTCCCTGAGCTATCAACAATAAAGACATTTGCTAATGATAAGGACCTTAGTATTGATTCAGAAGTTTTGGAAGCACATCAGAAAGCGTCTCTAGGAACAGGTAATTTAGTTAAATACATTGAAGACCATTATGCTTTAAAAGGAGACTTTGAATCTACCGTTATTTTGAGCCAGGTCATGCAGGCGCAGGCCATAAGGTCGGCGGTGGAAAGTCATCGAAGGAACATGCCCTTTTGTATGGGAACGCTGTATTGGCAGTTCAATGATTGTTGGCCAGGTATATCCTGGGCCAGTGTAGACTACGAAGGTAACTGGAAAGCACTACACTATTTTGCAAAACGTTTTTTTGACCCGATATTGATCTCCATAACAGAAAAGAATGAAATGTTAGATATCTATATTGTTAACGATGTGAAGGAAGGGTGTTCAGCGGAGTTATCAGCAAGATTATATAAATTTGATGGCTCTATTATTTTTGAAAAAAGAATAGAACTAGATATAAGACCACACTCATCAAATATTGTACTCAGTATCAGTAAGAATGATCTGATCGGTAAAAATCAACCATCTGAAGTATTTATGAAATGTGAGTTATTTTCAAATAAAGAGGTCTTGGGTACTAACAACTATTTCTTCCAAAAGCCAAAAGACTTGAGTATCCCGAAAGCAGAGTTTGATTTTGAGCATAAAAAGGTAGATAATAATTATATAATTACCATTCGTGCACATTCATTCATCTACCAATTACATCTGCATTCTGTGAATGTAAAGGGTCTCTTCAGTAATAATTATTTTGAAATGCTTCCCAATGAAGAGGTGATAATTGAATTCAAACCATCTAAATATTTTGAGGCGAATGGTAACCAAATCTCTTTTGAGGTCAATACCATCCATGAATTAATGAACTAATAATGTTTTTCGATAGAGAATATAATGGAAGATAGCAAATCACTAGACTGGGCAAACCTTGCTCGTTATGAAGATGATAATTTAAAGGTCGGTCTACCAAAGAAAGATGAAAGAAGTGTTGTTTTTATGGGTGATTCTATAACAGAAGAGTGGTCTAATCTCTATCCAGAATATTTTACTGAAAAAGGCTATATGAACAGAGGTATTGGAGGTCAGACCACTCCTCAGATGTTGATCAGGTTCAAGCCAGATGTAATTGATCTCAAACCAGAGATTGTGGTTATTCTTGCGGGTACGAATGATATAGCCGGGAATACGGGCCCTTCTAATGCTAAAATGATCACAGATAACATTTTCTCAATGGCTGAGATAGCTAAAGCTTATCAAGTGAAAGTGGTCTTATCATCTATCCTCCCTGTCTACGAATATGATTGGGCAAGAGAGATAAAAGACCCGCCATCCATTATTCAAGCTGTGAATGATGCTCTTAAACAATATGCCATCGATCAAGGACTGATATATCTTGACTATTTTTCATCTATGGTCGATGAACGGCAGGGCTTGAATTCAGATTACACTTTCGATGGAGTTCATCCAAATGAAAGTGGGTATATCCTCATGTCCAGCCTGGCAGAAGAGGTGCTTTCAGAGTTGCTTAATTGACGTTACTTCAGATAGCTACACAAAGATAATGAATACACTTACAACGAATAAATGGTTGCGGGTCACAACTCTATGTATACTCTATTTTGCGCAAGGGTTTCCCTGGGGTTTTATGTTGACCGCGCTATTATCTTTTTTAGCATCAAAAGGTTTAACATTAGCAGAGTCAGGTCAGTTGACCGCTATGGCTTATTTACCATGGACCTTTAAGATCTTCTGGGGGCCTATTATTGATTCTTTTACTTACAGGGTGATGGGCAGGAGGCGCCCTTGGGTCCTATTCGCGCAGCTAGGGATGGCTCTCACCCTTATTGCGATGTTGGGAATGGGTGACCTATCCGCGAATATTGGTTTATTGGGTTGGATGTTCTTTTTTCATAACTGCTTTGCCTCTCTCCAAGACGTGAGCTGTGATGCGTTGGCTGTTGACATATTGTTACCTGAGGAGCAGGGCAAGGTCAATGGTGCAATGTGGGGCTCCAAGGTAATTGGGACAGGAATGGGTGCAGTTGTGATGGGAACCTTGCTTACATCAAAGGGTCTTGCTTTTGCTATAGGATCGCAAACCATTCTCATGTTTGCGATCATTTTATTTCCCCTGTTTATCCTTGAACGCCCGGGGGAAAAGAGATTCCCATGGAGCAAGATCGACTATGGGTCAATTAAACATGAGAGCAGTGTGAAAAACCCAATAGGGGTGATCAAAGACCTGGTGACCGCATTTTCCAAACGACCATGTTTTTTTGCGGGTTTATTCATATTGATATCAGCCATCAACCAAGGCATAAATAGTGGTGTCTTACCAGTTTATTACAGTAGTACGTTAAATTGGCAGTCAGACACCTATGCACAGATCGTTGGAGGGCCGAGCGCGATCCTTGAATTTTTTGGCGCGATCCTTGGAGGGGTATTGGCCGATCGCTATGGGAAGAGGAAGGTCTTCTTTCTAGGATGGGGTAGTTTTTCAGTTCTTTCAGGGGTCTTTGGTTTAATGATCCTCACAACTGATCAACTGCCTTACTGGTTTCAGTTATTTTACTTAGTTGCACATCCTTGCTTTATCGCGATTGGGACTGTGTCCATGTTTGCCTTAGCTATGGCTCTATCATGGTCAAAGGCTTCTGCTACTATGTTCACATCTTATATGGCTATCTCAAACATGTCTGTTGTTATTGGAGGCAAACTGATCGGACCATTGACAGAGTTAATGAGTATAGGTCAGATATATATTATAATGATGTTCGTATGTTTAACACCTGTTCTTTTTCTTAAATCAATGAACCCCAGTCCCATATTGGATATTAAATTAAATGATTAATTAGGACAATCAATGCACCTTATCATTAAAATTTTATTTACGTTGACCTTTCTTTCCATTAGCCATGGCCAAGGCTTCTGGGGTAATGAATTTCCAGAGCCAAAGATCGAGTATGCGCCACGAACATACGTTTGCCATAAGGCAGATTCGCCTATTTTGCTGGATGGTAAATTAAATGACATTGCTTGGACAAATACAGACTGGACAGATTCATTTGTTGATATTGAAGGAGATCTAAAGCCTAAACCATTTTATGATACAAAAGCTAAAATGCTCTGGGATGATAATTATTTCTACTTTGGAGTAGAAATGGAAGAACCGCACGTATGGGCAACCCTTAAAGAAAGAGACGCGGTCATTTATTATGATAATGACTTTGAAATATTTTTAGACCCAGATGGAGATACTCATAATTATTACGAATTAGAGGTCAATGCATACGAAACGGAGTGGGACCTTATTCTTTTGGCTCCTTATCACGACCATGACAAGGTTGCACTTGACTCTTGGGATATCCCCGGGCTTATATCCAAGGTAAATATAGATGGTACTCTAAATGACCCATCGGATATGGATAAGGGTTGGAGCGTTGAGATCGCGATCCCATGGAAAGCCTTTTACAATAATTATCGTTCAAATGAATCTCCAAAGGATGGGGAACAGTGGAAGGTTAATTTTTCCAGGGTTCAGTGGGATGTTGACATTGTTGAAGGCAAATATGTAAAAACAGATAATCCAGAATTCAATTGGGTCTGGTCGCCTCAGGGACATGTCTATATGCATTTCCCACACTTCTGGGGCTTGGTTCAGTTTACGGAAAAAGCTCCCGGTACTGAAAAAGTTGAATATATCGATAATGGATTAGACAAGGTCAAATGGGCGCTTAGACAGGTTTATATAAGGCAGAGGAATTACTTTTTCAAGAATGAGCGTTACACGGCATCTCTCAAAGAATTAAATCTTATGACCAAGCCAGTAGAAGGCGTATCATGGCCGCCAGATATTATGGTGACACTATCAGGATGGGAAGCTGAATTAGATTGGAATGGAGAATCTGTTATCATCAGAAAAGATGGAAAGGTCTGGGTGAAGTAATTATGCATTTTATTGATTGGGCGATCGTTGCTCTGGCTCTTTTTGGAATGGTCTATTCTGTATCATTTTCTTCAGGTCTTATGAAGAGTGTAACAGACTTTCTCTCTGCTGGAAGGACAGCGGGTAGATATTTAATATCAGTTTCTAGTGGCATAGCGGGTCTGGGTGCTATCTCTGTTGTGATGTTCTTAGAGATGGGTTATGTGGCCGGTTTTAGTCTGGCTTGGTGGGGCCTAAGCCAAGGAATTATTATTTTGATGTTGACCATGTCTGGTTGGGTGATCTATCGTTTCAGATCTACTAGATGTTTGACACTCGCACAATTTTTTGAGAAACGATATAGCCGTAGGTTTCGGATTTTTACAGGTCTAGTTGCATTTTTAGCAGGTATTATAAATTTCGGTATTTTTCCCGCTGTTGGAGCTCAGTTCTTTATAAGTTTTTGTGGATTACCAGATTCATTTGCAGGCCTTCCTGTCTATCCACTGGTAATGATCATATTACTTAGTGTCTCGCTTTACTTTGTTTACACTGGGGGCCAAATAGCCGTTATAATTGCTGATTTTTTTCAGGGAATATTCGCAACGCTTGTTCTTCTTGTTGTGGCACTCTATTTATTTTTCAATATTGGTTGGGACCAAGTAACTGAATCGCTAGAGCAGACACCGATCAAACTCGCCCAAGAAGAGATCCAAACTCTGAACTCAGACGAATTTTTCCAAGATCTAACAATGGAACAGCAGCAACAGCAGATAGATGAAATAGATGAAAAGTATGAGAATTCATCTAGGATCAATCCATTCAAAACTAGTCACGTAGAGGATTTTAACTTTTGGTACTTTTTGATCGGCATAATTGGAATCATGTATAGCAGCATGAGTTGGCAAGGTAGCCAAGCATATAATTCCTCGGCCAAGAGCGCGCATGAAGCAAAGATGGGGTCTGTACTCGCAGGTTTTAGAGGCCTCCCACAGGGGCTCTTTTTCCTACTCGTACCCGTAATGATCTATGTATTCATGAATCACCCATCTTACCAGGATATAGCGAACACTGTAAATATGTCTCTAGATCAATTAGATACAGACACTCTCCGTTCGCAGATGCGTGGTCCAATAGTTTTATCAGCGGTACTGCCTATAGGGCTTCTAGGTGCCTTTGCTGCGCTGATGCTTGCTGCTTTTATAAGTACGCACGATACCTATCTACATTCCTGGGCAACCATCCTCATACAAGATGTGATCATGCCATTCCGCGATAAACCTTTTGATAAGGATACTCATTTAAAAGTCTTGAGATATGCGATATTTGGAGTGGCTATCTTCATATTCCTTTTTAGTCTATTATTTCAACAAAATCAGAAGATTGCACTTTTCTTTGCTATTACTGCCGCTATCTTTGCCGGAGGTTCAGGAGCCGTTATAATTGGTGGACTTTACTGGAAACGAGGTACGACCACTGCCGCATGGACGGCTATGATCGTGGGAGCTTTCATAAGCGTTGGAGGTGTTTTGGTCAAGCAAATATCATCTGATTGGCTGTTGGACCTCACATCATACAGCGCACTAAAAGGTATGCTCATTTATGTTAGGAATATAAATGGTCAAGAATATTGGGGGATCAGTATGGGGATGTCAGCTTTATCTTATATTGGAGTATCTTTAGCGGCCAAAGAAGAACCATTCAATATGGATAAACTTTTGAATCGTGGAAAACACGCAATAGAAGGGGAAACAAAAGTTGTTAATAAGAAAACGGAATTAGGTTGGAAGATCTTTATGATGGGAAACGAATTTACCAAGGCAGATAAGTTGATCTATATTATTAATTATGTATGGACAGGAATGTGGACGCTTGTATTTATTATTGGGACTGTATATAACCTTTATAATGATGTAAGCAATACTGCTTGGATGTCGTTCTGGAAAAAATATATTTTCATTCATATTTTCATGGCTACGATCACCTTGATATGGTTTACGATAGGTGGCTTCAATGATCTGAAAATTATGATGGCTAAACTAAGCTCAGACCATAGAGATCATGAAGATGATGGCTGGGTATCAGAGGAATAATTTATGACTAAGAAAGAAACAGAAGTAATTCTCCAACGGATTCAAAAATGGTATGATCGCCTGCCAGGCCTTTTTATCTATGACCAAAGAGATTTTGATGCTCAATATGGCTGGTCGAAAGAAGCTACTCCATTCAA
>MDTB01220297.1_pt1 | contig 10288 bp, 9 predicted proteins | sample 811161 | NCBI WGS metagenome assembly MDTB01 (sample SAMN05326650, study PRJNA326480) | marine metagenome | isolation source: seawater | place: Mediterranean Sea | collected 2009
CAACCACAGTTCTGACTCTGGGATGGCTGACGGCGTGGGAAGAGTAGGGGTTTTTCACTTTGGCTACTGCAATTGATGCGACGGGATCAGTAGGTTGGTACGGGTACCGTGGCCCCTATTCGGTATCTGGCCCAGAAGCCTACAAAGAGATGATACTTTCTGTATTCGAGTTGTGACCTATGAATTTACCTTTGAGCTCGAAGATTGAATCTAGCAGCGATTACTTCTATAGAGATCAGGACAGTTTATCAAGTGCTCAAGCTAATAAGATACTTTAGATTCTTTTACGTCTGAAATCTCTCGGAAAACGTAGTGTTATATATCTTAAGAGTTTTGGAGGAATTATGAAGACAATAGTCTTTGTTGTTGTAATTGCTATATTCTCTCAAAAGGCGGTTTCATTAGAAGACAGTGAGTATTTCTGTGGAAAAAATAAAAAAGAATGGACTTCCGGATTATCTAGTTGCCAGAGAGGGGATATTCTTTTCCTTTATGGGGATGCCAAGATTGAAATTGGAGTACTTGGACTTTGCGAGTGGGATACCCTTCGAATCATTAGACGGCAGGTGGGCATATGTATTTACCGAGGCTCCTCGAGAAATCAGCGCGAATTATTAGGAATACGGTAAATTTTTATTCTAAGAAACCGTTAGTAGCAGCATCCTTCAACTAATCATGTAACTTTTTTCTCAATTAGTGGAGCAATCCACTCTCGCTATGACTAAATTTTTGCTTTCCACGATAGCGGAAGACAAGACATTAATAAGTAATAAAGGTATTTCCTTTTGGTCTCTTTTGGAACTTTACCTCTGTCAAGACCATAGCTATTTTATAGCAGCCATAATTTATTTTCTCGCGTACGGAGAAACTTTTGGCTATACACCAGGAGTTTTATTAAAAGCCACTTGCTCTTTGATGAATGTGTTGAGATATTGACATATCTGAGACCTATTTGGATTTTTCAGAAGGTTTTTGTTTATTAGCTAGAGATTAAGGCAAGAGAGTTAGTGATATATTCTAAAGATATTCATATTTTTACTGATCTCGATGGTAGTCTCATAAATCATTATGACTATAGTTTTGAAGCAGCGCTGTCCATTATTGAAAAACTTAATCGACTACGAATCGGAGTCAGTCTATGCACCAGCAAAACTCTCGATGAGGTTTTATTATGGCAGTCTCGTCTTAACCTAATGAGTCCATTCGTGATTGAAAACGGCTCTGCTATTTTCTTTCCAAAGAAGGAGCTTCTAACAATATGTGATGAAACAATTGAAATCACTGGTGCAGACGGACTACAAAGTAGAGTACTAGGCGCGGAGCTAGACAAGATAGAGCACGTTTTGGATCCGTTTCGGAATCGATTGATCAGCTTTCTTCATTCCACTACTGAGGAAGCTGCAAATATGACGGGGCTGAGTCTCGAGGAAGCAAAAAGAGCGCAGGCGCGAAAATACTCCTTCCCTCTACTTATCAAAGACTCGAAATGTCATGAAGATTTGACTGAAGCAGCGAGAAGCAATGGGTTGAGACTTATTAGGGGAGGAAGATTTTATCATCTCCAAGGTGACTGTGATAAATCTGATGGCATGACATTAATTAGCGATCTTTTTGGAGAAGCTCGTCAGAGACGACCGACTACAATAGCCATCGGAGATGACGAAAATGACCGAGAAATGCTTCTCAAGGCTGATGTGGCAGTAGTAGTTAAAAGAACAGGGAGATATTTCGCAGTTCTTAATAAAAAGAATATCATTTATACGGATGATATGGCTCCTAATGGTTGGGTAGAAGGTGTCATTCGTGCTTTAAAGTATTTGGGATTGGAGGATATGGAATGGGAGACAATTTCCAAACAGGTAGGATAACAACACTTCATCGCCTAGTAGACCGCCCGACTGAAGAACTGGAAGAGGAGTTGGTGAGATTTTCTGTGCGAAGGCCACTGGGTTTAATTTTACCGTCTTTGTATTCAGAGTTAGAAGGACCAGCGCTATCTAATATAGTCAATCATCTGACCAAGGTTCCCTATTTATCTCAAATTATTATTGGATTGGATCAGGCTTCGGAGGCGGAATATCGGGACGCTGTTAGATTTTTTAGCAAACTTCCCCAGGCTCACCAAATTCTCTGGAATGATGGCCCCTCTTTAATGGCGATAGATAACGAACTTAGAGAGATGAAATTGGCTCCTCAAGAAATGGGTAAGGGTAGAAATGTCTGGTATTGCATGGGCTATATGCTAGCCCTCGATAGTGTCGAAGCAGTCGCGCTCCACGATTGCGACATTCTTACCTACGATCGATCTCTCTTAGCCAGATTAATGTATCCGATTGCAAATCCAAACTATAGATTTCAGTTCTGTAAAGGCTATTACTCTCGTATCGCAGGAAAGTATCTAGGAGGCAGAGTATCCAGGCTCCTAGTCACACCATTAACACGCGCCCTTCAGCACATTTTAGGTAGCAGAAGTGCTGATTACTTATCTTTTATCGATAGTTTTCGATACCCATTAGCAGGTGAATTTGCTTTACGAAAGGATGTTATGGCAGGGCTTCGTATCTCTAGTGATTGGGGTTTAGAGATCGGATTATTAATGGAAATGTTGCGCAGCTATACCCCACGGCGTATTTGCCAGGTAGATATCGCCGATATCTATGATCATAAGCATCAGAGTCTTTCGCAGGATAATGATCAGAAGGGATTGTCAAAGATGTCAATAGATATAACGAAGGCATTTTTTCGTAAATTGTCTACCGATGGAGTGATTTTTGATAAAGGCCTCTTTAGAACCGTAAAAGCTACTTATCTTAGGCTAGGACTGGATCTTGTGGATAGTTATCGATGCGACGCCGAAATGAATGGATTAGATTTTGATGTCGACGTTGAAGAGCGCATGGTGGAGCTATTTTCAGAAAATATTATGAAAGCAGGGGAATCTTTTTTGCAATATCCCTTGGAACAACCATTCATACCTCACTGGAATCGAGTCGTAAGCGCGATACCGGATATATATGAACGGATGATTACTGCGGTAAATCAGGACCGAGAGGATTTCGGTGTCTAGTCAGGAAAACTACCTATCTAAAGAGGAACAACTCAAAGAGAAGGTACTACTCCATCTAGAGTCAATCTATTCAGGAATTGATAAAAGATTTGCGGATCAGTTAATTGAAGCGATTCGTGTCAAACACAAGGACGTTAGTGAGGATAAAAACCAACGATATTGGGATCAAGAAACTATACTTTGTGTTACTTATGGTGATTCCATTACAAGAGAAAGTGAATATCCTTTAAAAACTTTATCAACATTTCTCGAAAACTATGTAAGTGACATAGTAACAGACATTCATATTCTACCTTTTTTCCCTTTTAGCTCAGATGACGGATTTTCGGTAAAAAATTATTATGAAGTTAACAAAGCCCTTGGTACTTGGTCCAATCTTGAAAAACTAGCATGTAATTTTCGTCTGATGTCTGATTTGGTAATAAACCACTGTTCTTCTCATCATGATTGGTTTTTGCAATTCAAGAAATGCGAGAGTCCAGGCAAAGACTACTTTTTAGTAGTAAATCCCAAGGAAGATCTCTCTGCCGTTGTGAGACCAAGAACGAGCGAGCTACTAAGGCCCACAAAGTCTAGTCAAGGTGTAAAACATGTTTGGTGTACTTTTAGTCATGATCAAGTGGATCTAAATTTTGGAAATCCCGAGGTGCTACTTGAAATAGTGCGTATTATTAAATACTACCTGGATAGAGGAGTTAGGATACTACGACTTGATGCAGTCGCTTTTCTTTGGAAAGTACCAGGCACATCGTGTTTAAACCTACCCACTACTCACGAAATAGTTCGTCTTCTAAGAACGCTGATAGATTCCCAAGATGTTAATGCGTTAATAGTTACAGAAACAAATATACCTAATCGAGAAAACTTGTCTTATTTTGGCAACGCGAATGAAGCACATATTATTTACAACTTTGCTTTGCCTCCGCTCATCCTGCAGGCCATGATAAGCGGAAATAATTATCATCTTAATAATTGGCTAATGAGCATGCCCCCTGCTAGAGATGGTACGGCTTATCTGAATTTTTTAGCTTCTCATGATGGAATTGGTTTGAGACCGGTTGAAGGGATCTTCTCTGGAACAGAGATGGATGAGCTCATTGAGACCATGGAACAGTTTGGTGGACAGGTTTCATATAGAAGTATAGGCAGTGCCGAAAAGCAACCCTATGAGATAAATATTAGTCTCTTCTCAGCGTTGAAGGGTACCGCTTCTGGTTCTGATTCATTTAATGTAGACCGCTTTTTATGCGCTCATACGATCATGATCGCGCTTGAAGGGATACCTGCTATTTATGTACATAGTTTTTTGGCTAGTGAGAATGATCTGATTAAGCTTAAAGAGACTGGTATCAAGAGAGCTATTAATCGAGGTCAGTGGTGTCTAGAGGAGTTAGATCTGCGCCTCTCAGAAAAAACATCGGTAACATATACGGTTTTTCAGAGAATCAAATCGCTACTCAAGATTAGAATTAGACAGCCAGCTTTTCATCCTAATGCAACGCAATATACTTTACATTTAGGTGAAGGGCTTTTCAGTTTTTGGCGTCAAAGTCGGAGTCGCGAGCAGAGCATATTTTGTATTCACAATATAACAAACGGCAAGAAATCATTTACGCTCAATCAGTTAAATTTAATTGAGGGCGAGAGCTGGAGAGATCTTTTTGAGGGTACCGAATTTACTGATTTTAAAGAGAGAGTTACTCTAGAACCTTATCAATGTATCTGGGTCACAAACTACGATAAGTAAATTTATCTTGAAATGTAGCCAATCTAAAGATTGGGGCAATAATATTGTGGTATCTAACATTTAAAATTCTTGACCTTTTAGTTAATCTGTCACCATGAAATTTCTTTTTTTATTCATTGTACTAGCTTTGTCGCAACAAAGCGTAGCTCGAGGTTTCGATATAGGGGATACCTCCCATGATATTATCATAGTGGGTGCAGGTAGTACGGGACTTTACGCCGCTCGTACACTGCAGAGCTACGGGTACGATGTGCTGATTATTGAGGCTACGGAACGTATCGGCGGACGAGTTAAAACTGAGACTCTAGGCGATTTACGAGTGGACCTTGGTGCGGAAGAACACTATCTTGAGGACGGTAACAATCCGGTATGGCCTGTCATCAAAGAAGAGTACGGAACTGGCATCTATGTTCGACCATATCAAGGTCTGAGTGCGTACTCAATGGCTGATGGTAATGAGACTTGTTGGACAAAAGACTCTTCGGAAAATCCCTGTTCAGACGACCCTGATCTTAAAAATTTAGACGAGTTTTTAGACTGGTACTGGCGACCTGATAAACATCGAGATCCCTCCTCTAGTCTTGCAGATGATATTTTAAAGAAATACGACATTGACTCAGAACATCGCGCCTACCACCTTTATGATGCTGGTTTTGCCGGAGGATCATTTGCTACGAACCTGAGTAAATTGGGGGCAAGAAGTTTGGCTCTTGAATCTAGTAAATGGACGCTCTCGGAGAGCACTAGAGTTATCAGTGATAAAGATCTAGGTTACTCGGATGTTTTGAATAAGGTTTGGTGGGATGAGGTAATAGCTAACAGTGACTTATTACTAAATAGTCCCGTAGTAAGCATTGACACGAGTGGTGATGATGTCATGGTCATCGATGCTCTGGATAGAAAGCACTTTGGGAGGCAGGTTATTATCACAGTCTCAATTGGTGTCCTGCAAGCGGGAATAATAGATTTCAATCCAGTATTACCTTCTTCGACCGTCGCTGCCTATAACGGTATCGGAATTGATAAAGGAATGAAAGTCGCGTTACAGTTCGAATCCGCTTGGTGGGAAACTGAGAATCAGGAGTTAGGTTGGTTGGTCACCGAGGGGCTTGCTGGAGTTTGTTGGGCACCAAGTAACTATAAGGCTGATAGTGTCTCGCATATCCTTATGTGTTACCCGATGGGGAAGAATAGTGAAGTACTAGCTCAAATTGGAGCGGACGCAGGAGGAGGTGCCGCAGGCGATTCTGCCATACTCGGAGCAGTACTGAGAGATCTCGATAAGATATTCCCGAAAGCTCTTAATCAAGCATCCAAAAATTTTCTCGAAGGTTTAGTCCAAGACTGGGGGAATTCGCCCTACGTTCTCGGGGTATACTCCTATCCAAAACTCGAGACTGCTCTATCATCTGAATATAATAAGCGACGTCATCTTAAAATCCCACTTGCAGATAATAGAATTTTCTTTGCCGGTGAGGCAACCCATGAAACACATCCCGCGACGGTTGTTGGTGCACTTCACGAGGGAGAAAGAGTAGCTAAAGAAGTCCATAGCAAAAATGGATCTCCTAATAAACCGCCCATCTTGTCCTACAGTGGTATAGATATTCATGAGTATTCTGCCAGCACTTGTAAAGCAGTAGACCCCTCCGTAGGTAACCAACTTCAATCCAGAGAATCTGGTTTAACGAATATAAAATCTCAAGGTAATATCAGTATTATCTGTCCAATCGACTTTGATACTAATAGAGAGACTAGCTACAAGTGTACTGACACATGTTGCCCACCGTCAGAATTTTCCGACGATACAATTTGCGCACAGGATTTAAAAACGGCCCAGCGAATTAAAGCGACCAAAGTTTCGAACTTTATCTTAAGGGCAGCGAACCTAGATTTAAATTCCTATACCTTAATTTGTCAACTAAACGAGTATCTTGGTAAAACTGTAAGTGAATCGCTTAGTAATCAGGTTAATCTGAGTAATAACGAAATAGGAACGATTAGGTGGAGTAACTGGCGAACTGGTGATGACCTTGCCAATTATAGCATCGCCTGTGAACTGCCTCCTCAGACATCAATTATCTCTATTGAGACTAGAGCAGTTTATTAGGCTAATTTAGCGGAGTAGTTATTGGTTAATGGCCAAAAATAAGCTGGAGATCTTTCTGCTGCTGCGTATCTATACTCTTTTAAGCCAGTCTGTGTTGGTGATTAACTTTAAGCCTTATTTCTCGAGTAAAAAAATCGTATAAGAGATACCCATAAAAAATCCGATAAAATCTTCTAGTGCGCCTTTCAAACATAGACTAACTCAGAAAAGTACTATTTTAGAGCAGTAGAATTTTTTAACCTCCAAACAGCTTTTTGATATATGTTTTTGCTTTTTTTGTAGCCTTTTCTTTCATGGTTGATTTCCCAAGTTGGGCTAGTACGTTAGCTGTATCTACCTTGCACCAATCACTTGAATTTCCATTTATATTACCCTCGCAGTTCATTGGCCATACAAGATTCGCATACTTACTTTCGAGGACACATGCGGGATCTAATTCACCAATGGATTCGAAGATAGTCCCCTTAAGACCTAACGAGAAGTCATTCGATAAAAGATCAAAGTCGCCACTACCATCAAGCTTAATAGATGTTAGTTCTGCTGAGAAAGGTCCTATTTTAGCTTTGCCTCCATGAAATTTCAGATTGACGCCTAGGCTAGCAAAGTCTGTGTTGTTTGGAAAAGATTGGCTAAGTACTTTCTTATTAATCAAGGCAATCCCTTGGCACATTGTTTTTTCTAGACTGATCCTTTGTAAGGAAATATCTGATGTTTTAATAGTCACCGGGCCACTCAAGTTCTTAATCATCTCATTTTGCGTCATTCCCGAGCTAGAAAGATTGAGCGATACATTCCCGGTGCCAGCAATTACTCCAGCTGCTCCATAGCTTGATGCAACTTGGTTGAAATCAATGCCCTCAAACTCACCCTCGGCAAAGAACTTCGCTTTATTATATTTTGCATCTAATTTGCTCTCCAAAGAGAGGAGGCCGCCGTTAAATTCCCCTGTCACCTCAGATAACGTCAATACACCCTCCACAATTCTTAAAGAAGCACCAACCTCTCTAAGTATGTTGGGACCTAAAGACACTTGATCTATTTCTAGCTGAGCTCTGAGATCAAGATTTCTTAATCCTTCGAAAGATAAATTTTCATCCTGAGTACTATTTAAGGTTGTAGAAGATTTCACTGGTGTAGTATTTATACTTTCCTGAGAAGAAGCCGCAGATATGGTATCCGTGATCATTAGCATTTCAGGATCAATTAAATTGATCGCTAGCTGCATATCGATCTCGGGTGACTGGTAAAGATTTCTCTGAAGTGACCCTATTGCCTTCATCTGATCTGTACTTAATTCAATATCAAGTAGAGCGGTTTCTTTGTTAAGATTAAAATCACCAGAGGCTTCGATCAGGACGCTCTCAGGAGTTAAACCACCCAATTCCATGCCTGTCTCTAATATCTTAACTGTACCTTCTGACAAATCAATTGCCAGCTCGCTTTGAAATTTCAGCTCTATATTAGTCTCTCCAGAAATGGATATATCTCCATTTATGGTCGTTAGTTCTCCATAGGTATTTAAGTCTTCTATATTAAATTTTTTTATCGTAATAGTTTGTGAAATCCCCGACACGGGATCATGCATAATGATGGCAGAATCGCTGACCTCTAAAAGACCTACTTCTAGATCTAAGGGTATTGGCGGTAGACCCTGTCCCGCTATGCCGTCTTCAAGCTTAGCTCTCTGTTCTGCATAATATGCTTCTAATTCTGCGTCCGTCCGCATTTTTGGATTTTCAGAGGAAATATCATTTTGCTGAGTGATTTTAGTCTCGAGGCCAACCATCCTGATAGTTTTTATTTCCACCGTGCCTGTTAATAAAGAAGATAAGGTGACGCCTATTTCAACTTGACGAGCATTAACTATTGAGTTGTCCGAATCATTAGGAATTAATTGTACGTCAATTAAGTTTAGTCCCAGCGTGGGAAATAAAGACACAGCGCTATCTTCATTCATAATGAACTTCGATTCTGTTTCTTTCTCTACTGAGTCAGTCAATACTTCAAAAATCTTTGCTTCATCAATTAAAAAACTTAGAATCACAGTTGCTAATATTAGTAATCCCAGAAGAGAACCGACGCCTATTAAGATCTTTTTAAGCATTTCATTGTCTCCAATAATTTCCGTTAAACTAAGGTTAACACGTAGATTTAATTAGTTCTAAGCGTAGCTTTATCACGAGAGGAATCCGTTGAATATATTTTCCTCTTTTTTTAACTAGATATTTCTTTGATCGAAAATATCATGTTATCCAATACTTCAATTAAAGTCTGAGAACAAATATCGATGTTAATAAGAGTATTTTTTAAGAGAAATTAATTTTCCCTACGTCACAGGGGTTCCCTGAATGTTTAGTTTGAAGCTACAATGCGTCTTAATAAAGGTGGGTATAACTTAAGTATGGCCAGAAAAAATTTTATAAGTTCATATCGTCCTCCTATAGAGCTTCCGGAGTTACGAGATCCAGGACTGTGTACATCAGAGACAGACCCACGAATCCAAGAGCTAGCAGAGCTTGGAGCAGATATTGTCTCTGTAAGAAGCAGTGGACTGAATTGGAAGAAGTTTATGCCGGACACTGCAAAAATGAGTAGGAGAGTTCGTGATCGGGAAGGCAGAGATCTTCCTTGGTGGCTTCACTATATGGTTGAATTACTAGTCATTGGACTGGAAAGGCAATCAAAAGGTAGAGAATCACAGAGATTCAAAATAGAATTAGAAAAATTCTGGTCAACTTTGGCTCCATGTCTAGATATTGTACATGAAGCATATAATAATCCTTCAGATATCGTATATTATTTCGTATTCGATAGACTTTGGATACATTTCGATCCGATCCTTGAAGAATTACCCAACAGACCAAGAGCGAAAAATAAGTTGTCGCGTGTAATAAGATTCTACAAAAGTGAGCAAGCCAACCCAGATCAGGAAGGAGATGTCCGGCAATGGACGCCAGCTGAGCTGGCAAGTGCTTATAATGCATCCACTATGCCTACTACAGTAGTAAAACATACCGCTGTGCCAGAGCACATCAGCGAAACACTTGCCAGAAGCGCTATTGAGGCAACATGGGAAGAAGAGGAAATTGGTGCTCAAAAAGTGACCATCTCGACGGATATTGTTGACAAAATCTAAGTGGAATCCAATGTTCAATAACATAGGTACTTGGCTACTTCTTTCTTGATCGTTTTCTCTTCCTCGCCGAGCGTTGTGTGGCAGCCCCCCCTAATCTAGTGATATCTCCTCGCATCTGAGCACGCGCTCCAGTAGAAAGCTGACCCAATCTTGATTCAATCTCTTCAATTGTTGGTGCTGACCTCTTACTATGCAGATCTATGGCCTTTCTCATGGCAACCACATGTG
>MDTB01230612.1_pt1 | contig 10288 bp, 6 predicted proteins | sample 811161 | NCBI WGS metagenome assembly MDTB01 (sample SAMN05326650, study PRJNA326480) | marine metagenome | isolation source: seawater | place: Mediterranean Sea | collected 2009
CGCACCAGCGGGGGCAGGGACATCAAGATCGATTCGGTGCGGCCATTGGTCTGCAAACCAAAAATCGTGCCGCGATCGAAGACCAGGTTGAACTCCACATAACGGCCGCGCCGGTAGAGCTGGAATTGACGCTCGCGGTCGCCATAGCTCAGGCCCTGGCGCCGCTCAGCGATCGGCACATAGCTGGGCAAAAAGGCATTTCCGCAGGCTGAAGCCAGCTGGAAAAGACTCTCCCAATCGCGCTCAGGCATCTGGTCTTTACCCACCGCCGCGGCCAGACCGTCGGCATCGGGGCCTTTGTAAATCGCGCCGCCAGGAGCCTGGTAGTCGTAGAAAATGCCGCCGATACCGCGGGTCTCATCGCGGTGTTTCAAGAAGAAGTACTCATCACACCAGGGCTTGAAGACCGGGTAATAAGCAGGGTTCACGCTGTCGCAGGCACCCTTGAGCGTGCGATGGAAATGCTTGGCGTCCTCGAGGAAGGGGTAGTAGGGGGTGAGATCAGCACCACCGCCAAACCACCACACCGGGCCTGCTTCGAAGTATCGGTAATTCAGGTGAACCGTTGGGATATAGGGATTACGCGGGTGCAACACCATCGAGGTCCCCACGGCATACCAGGGATGACCGGCGGCCTCAGGACGTTGATTGAGAATGGAAGGAGGCAGGTTCTGCCCCTGCACCTCAGAGAAATTCACCCCCCCTTGTTCGAGAAGCGCGCCTTCGCGCAGCACCCTGGAGCGTCCACCGCCGCCTTCTGCGCGCACCCAGCTCTCCTCTTGGAAGCTCCCCTCGCCATCGAGCTGCTCCAGTCCAGAACAAATGCTGTCTTGCAGCCCCATCAACAGGGACTTCATGCGGCTGCGTGAATCAGCAGGCGGGGTAACGGCGCTCAAGGGAACTTGCGCAGGAGTAGCCCATCACCTTTTCAGTTGACCTGCTCAACCGGCAAGTGTCTGTAAGCGGCTGTCACTAGGATCCGGCGCCAGAGACCCAGACCAATGGCCAGCCAGCAGGATGCCCTCAGCCAGCTGGCTGACCTCACCGATGCCGGCAGCGGCCGCAGCCTGATTGAGCTGGGCTGGATCCAGCAACTCAGGGTGGAAGGCAATCGGGCTGTATTCCGCCTGATGCTGCCCGGTTTTGCCCAGGGCCAAAGGGACCAGATTGCCAGTGAGGCCCGCAGTCGCCTCGAAGCCCTTGAAGGAATTGAATCCGTTCAGATCGAGCTAGCCCAGCCTGGGGAGGGTGCGCCGATTGGTGCGGCCGGCCATGGCCAGAGCCAACCTCGCCAACCAATCGATGGTGTGAAGCAAGTGATTGCTGTCAGCAGCGGCAAAGGTGGTGTGGGCAAAAGCACCGTGGCCGTCAACCTGGCCTGCGCGCTTCAGCAGCAAGGGCTGAGGGTTGGCCTACTGGATGCGGATATCTATGGACCAAATGCGCCGACCATGCTCGGCGTCGCCGACCGAACTCCCGAGGTGCAGGGCGAAGGCGAGGGCCAGCGGCTCACCCCCATCGAGAGTTGCGGTCTGGCAATGGTGTCGATGGGGCTGCTGATCGGACCCGATCAGCCAGTGATCTGGCGCGGCCCGATGCTGAACGGAATTATCCGTCAGTTCCTCTACCAAGTGGATTGGGGGGAACGGGATGTGCTGGTGGTGGACCTACCACCGGGCACCGGTGATGCCCAGCTCAGCCTGGCGCAGGCTGTTCCCATGGCCGGCGTTGTGGTCGTGACCACTCCGCAGCAGGTGGCCCTGCAGGACGCACGGCGCGGGTTGGCGATGTTCCAGCAAATGGGCATTCCTGTGCTGGGAGTGGTGGAGAACATGAGTTGGTTCTCTCCCCCTGATCAACCCGAGCAGCGTTATGCCATTTTTGGCAGCGGTGGCGGACGGCAGCTGGCTGATGAAAGCCAAGTGCCATTACTCGGCCAGATTCCGATCGAACTCCCCGTGCAACAGGGTGGAGACAGTGGCCGCCCTGTCACGATCAGCCAGCCGGACAGTGTCACTGCGGCAGTCTTCAAGAACCTGGCCAGCGGCCTGATGGCTGCGCTCAAGATCTGACCCGATGCCCACCTACCAGGGGACCCGAGCCACCCGACTAGGAACCAAGCCGCGAGGCAAGCGGCGCCAACGTTTTCGTTTTGATCCCGTTCTTTGGGGAATACCTGTTTTTCTGACCCTGCTGGCCGGTGTTCTCATCGCCAGCACACAACGCCAATCACCTCTGGCTGACTGGGAAAACCACTGGATCACCGCCTTTGTGGCTATCGGCGTCGCGGTTGGACTCTCCAGGGTTGCTCTCAAGCGTTTGCAGCAACTTCTGCTGCCGATCTACATCGCCACCCTGGTGAGCTTGCTGGCGGTGAAGCTGGTTGGCACCAGCGCGCTGGGCGCCCAGCGCTGGATCTCGATTGGCGGATTGAATGTGCAGCCATCCGAGTTTGCAAAACTCGCAGCCATCTTGTTGTTGGCAGGGATCCTGGCCAGGCACCCAATCGAGCGGCCAGTGGATCTGCTCCGCCCAATGGCAGTGATCTCCGTGCCATGGGCCATGGTGTTCATTCAGCCCGATCTCGGCACATCGTTGGTCTTTGGGGCCGTACTGCTGGCGATGCTCTATTGGGCTGGCTTGCCGTTGGAGTGGCTGGTTTTACTGATCTCTCCGCTACCAACAGCCTTAATTGCAGGCCTCTTCCCGTGGGGGCTCATTCCCTGGTTTGCGTTGTTGACGCTGCTGGCCTGGCGCAGCCTTCCCTGGAAAGCCATTGCTGTTGCAATGAGCCTGGCGATCAACGGGATCTTTGCTTGGATCACCCCCCTGCTCTGGATGCATGGGCTCAAGGACTATCAGCGCGACCGCTTGATCCTGTTTTTAGACCCCACCAAAGACCCTCTAGGAGGCGGCTATCACCTGCTTCAAAGCACCGTTGGCATTGGCTCCGGCCAAATCTTTGGGACCGGTTTGATGCAAGGCCAGCTCACCAAGCTGCAATTCATTCCTGAGCAGCACACCGACTTCATCTTCAGCGCCCTGGGCGAGGAGACCGGCTTCATCGGCTGCATCGTGGTTCTGGTGGCCTACCTCGTGCTGGCTTGGCGCCTGCTGCAGATAGCTGGCCAGGCCCGCAGTGATTTCGAATCGCTCGTCGTGATCGGAGTCTTGGCGATGGTGATGTTCCAGGTGGTGATCAACATCAACATGACCATCGGGCTAGGTCCTGTGACAGGCATCCCCTTGCCCTGGCTCAGTTACGGGCGTTTTGCCCTGCTGGTGAACTTCATAGGGATTGGCCTGGTGGCCTCGGTCGAACGGGAAGCGTGGCGAGCTCGCATGCGATTGAAGTGAGCGCCAGCACTTCTCTGGAGATGCTGCGGCAACGTCTGGCTGCAGGGGTTCCCTCCTCTGGGAGTGATGACGCCAGTGCCAGGCGTCAGTGGTGGGCAGCGCTAACCGTTCTGCAAGAAGTACTGCTGGAGCTGGGTTGCGAGCAAGGTCTTTGGCTAGCTGCACCACTTCCAGCCCTGCATGAACCCCTGCTGATCAGCCGATTCCATGGCTGGGTCTGGACTCCCCCGCAGTGGAGTGGCCGCGCTCCAGAGCTGCCTGGCAGCACGGTTGACAACCCAACAGCAGAGAGGAGTCTCTGGCAGCTCCCACTCGAGCCAGAGGACGGAACCGATCCTTTGTTGCTGCTCATCACGTCCCCCCTACAAGTGGCTATGGCCCTGCATGGGAGCGGCGCGCAGCGCAAGTTGCTGGTGCGTTTTGAACAACCTGTGATCGCCGAGCTGCTGCAATCGCTTGGGAATCGCTTGGAACAGGAGCACAACGACGCTGCCAGTGACCTCAAGCACCAGATCCAGCAACTAGGCGGCTTGGAAAATTCGCCACAGCTGGCAGAGCAGTTCTGGCCGCGGGTGGCCGCCCAGTTGGCCAAGGCCACGCCGAGCCTGACCCTGATCAGTGCCGCCAGCAACGACTCCAACGACCCCGATCAACAGCTAGGGCTGCTGGAAGCCATTGCCCATGAAGTCCGCACACCGCTGGCGACCATCCGCACCCTGATCCGCTCACTCCAACGTCGCTCGGACCTATCAGCTCCATTGCAGAAGCGCTTAGGACAGATCGACCATGAATGCAGTGAGCAGATCGACCGCTTTGGCTTGATTTTTCAGGCCGCCGAATTGCAGCGCCAGCCCAGCCAGAAGCGTGCTCTTGCACGAACTGATCTCAGTGCTCTGCTGCCTGGGCTTGAGCAGATCTGGCAGCGCCAATTGCAACGGCGTGAGCTGAGCCTGCATCTTGAGCAACCCGCAGAACTACCAGCGGTGATGAGTGATCCAGTGCTGCTGGAGTCGATGTTGATAGGACTCATGGACCGGTTCAGCCGGGGGCTGCGCCGTGGCGAATGCATCAGGGTTGAACTGGCCTGGGCGGGAGAGCAACTCAAACTGCGCTTCAGTGGCGGAAGTGATGATGATGAGGTCCCGGGCGACATCGCCAGCGTTGGACCTGTATTGAGCTGGGACCCTGCCACAGGCAGCTTGCAACTCAGCCAAGCAGCCACGCAGAAACTATTCAGCAGCCTTGGAGGACGTCTGACAGAGCGTCCTGGCAGCAGCCTGACCCTTTATCTGCCGCTCGCCAATGTTGAAGGCTGTGAAGAGAACGGCTTCTGAAGCAGGCAGATCACTGATGAGTGCTAGCTTCCAGCCATAACTAAATCATGTGGCTGAATGTCCACGGCATCCACTCTCAGCGGCCAGCTGCCGCAGTTCATCGGCAGCACCGGCGGCCTGTTGAACGCTGCTGAAACCGAAGAGAAGTACGCGATCACCTGGAGCAGCAACTCAGAGCAAGCCTTTGAGTTGCCAACCGGTGGTGCCGCAATGATGAACTCTGGCGAGAACATCATGTACTTCGCTCGTAAAGAGCAGTGCCTTGCCCTTGGTACGCAGCTGCGCACCCAGTTCAAGCCTCGGATTGAGGATTACAAGATCTACCGGATCTACCCCGGTGGAGACATGGAATTCCTGCATCCCAAGGACGGCGTATTCCCTGAGAAGGTGAACGAAGGTCGCCCCATGGTCGGCCACAACCCTCGCCGAATTGGCCAGAACACCAACCCCGCCACAATCAAATTCAGCGGCCGCAACACCTTCGACAGCTGAACCACCGGCGCTTGGCGCCACATCCTTTAGAAAGGCGGGTCGAAAGACCCGCTTTTTTTCTGCCAAGCCCCTCGATGGCCAGCCCCGACCCGACAACCAACTTTGAGCCGCTATGGCGGCGTTGGCCGGCGGACCTGGATACGCCTCTCAGTACCTGGCTCAAGGTTGGCCATGGCCGTCCCTACGGCGTACTGCTGGAGTCGGTGGAAGGTGGCGAGCATCTAGGGCGCTGGAGTTTTGTGGCCAGTGATCCGCTCTGGGTTCTCAGCGTGCGAGGCGATCAAGCCTGGATGGAGCATCGCGATGGGCGCCGCGAAACCCTGCAAGGCGACCCCTTTGAACTCCTGCGTCAACGCTTGGCGCCTTACAACAGCAGGCCTGTGCCAGGGCTGCCTCCTGTCGGACAGCTCTTTGGCTTCTGGGGCTACGAACTGATCCACTGGGTCGAACCCAGTGTTCCGGTTCATCCACGGAGCGAGGAGGACCGGCCGGATGGTTGCTGGATGTTCTGTGACACCCTGCTGGTGTTTGACCAGGTGCGCCGACAAGTCACCGCCGTTGCCTACGCCGACCAAAGCCAAAACCAGGATCCAGCAAAAGCCCGGGCCGATGCTGAGAGCCGGCTTGATGCCTTGGAAGCCAAGCTGCAACAGCCTCTGCCAGCTGGGCTAACGCCGCTGGCCTGGAAGGAACAAGATGCCCAGTCGTTGGCCGTTGTGAGCAACACATCACAGCCGGCCTTTGAAGATGCCGTGCGGCAAGCGCGTGAGCACATCAGTGCTGGGGATGTCTTCCAGCTGGTGCTGTCACAACGACTGGAGGCTGAGGTCAACCACGACCCCTTTGACCTCTACCGCAGTCTGCGGATGGTGAACCCCTCTCCCTACATGGGGTTTTTCAGCTTCAACGGTTGGCACCTGATTGGCTCAAGCCCTGAGGTGATGGTGAAGGCCGACCCCCAAGACGATGGGCGTGTTCTGGCTTCGCTCAGGCCGATTGCAGGAACCCGTCGCCGGGGCAACACAGCTGCTGAGGATCAGGCCCTGGAAGCCGAGCTACTCGCCGATCCCAAGGAGCGAGCCGAACACGTGATGCTGGTGGATCTTGGCCGCAACGACCTTGGCAGGGTCTGCCAACCCGGCAGTGTGGCGGTCAAAGAGCTGATGCTGATTGAGCGCTATTCCCACGTGATGCACATCGTCTCCCAGGTGGAGGGCGAACTGCAGCCTCATCACGATGTGTGGGATCTGCTGCGGGCCTCTTTCCCGGCGGGAACCGTGAGCGGCGCCCCAAAGATTCGAGCGATGCAGCTGATTCATGAGCTGGAGCCCGATGCCCGGGGCCCCTACTCCGGGGTCTATGGCTCAATGGACCTTTGCGGTGCCCTCAACACCGCCATCACCATCCGCACGATGGTGGTGCAACCTGGCCAAAACGGCTGCTGGCGTGTGCAAGTGCAAGCCGGAGCAGGCGTTGTTGCCGACTCGCAGCCAACCGCTGAACACGAAGAAACCCTCAACAAAGCCCGCGGCATGCTCAAAGCACTGGCTTGCTTGCAAGCTGCACAACAGCCATGAGCAACAGCTTGCTGAAGGGCTTTGAGGTTGAGATGTACACCGGCCGCGAAGACGGCACGGTGGTGGGCTGCTCCAGCGAAGCCGCCGCGGCGATTGAAGGGATCGTCACCGAACCCGATCGCCGCAACCTCGAATACATCACCCCACCTGAGGCCTCCTATGAGGCTCAGCTCAGGCACTTGCTTGAGCCTCGCCAGCGCTTACGTCAGTGGTTGCAGCAGCGTCAGCTCACCTTGTTGCCAGGAAGCAGCCTGAGCCTTGGCGATAGCCAGCGATTTGAACGCTCTGACCCTTCAAATCCGTATCACCAATTCATCGAGGACAGCTACGGCACCCGCGTCGTGACAGCGAGCGTGCACATCAACTTTGGTCTGGAGAGCAGTGAAACGATCATGGCTGCCTGCCGGCTGCTGCGCTGCGAAGCCGCTCTGCTGTTAGCCCTCAGTGCCAGCTCTCCATTCCTCGATGGGAAACCTTGCGGTACTCATTCCCAACGCTGGCGCCAATTTCCGATTACTCCGAAACAGGTTCCGCTGTTCCGGGACCATCAGCACTACATCGATTGGATGGAAATCCAGCTGGTGCAAAAGCAGATGCGCAATGTCCGCCACTTCTGGGGATCGGTTCGTCCCAATGGACCGGATCGTCCTCAGCAGCTCAATCGGGTTGAGCTACGGGTCTGCGATTTGGTCAGTGACCCTCGCGACCTGCTTGCAATTACGGCTTTTGCCGAACTTCGGCTGTTGCAACTCCTTGAGCGTGGCAACAGCGACGACCCCTTATTCAGTAGTGACTTGAGCGCTGAGGACCTCGCTGTCCTGGCCGATCACAACGATCAGCTGGCTGCCACCGCCAGCCTGGATGCTGAATTGCGCCATTGGCGCGATGGCCGCCCAATCACAGCTCGCCGCTGGATCGCAGAACAACTCCAAGAGCTCAAGGGCTGGGGGCAACAACAACCCGCCCTGGCCTGGCTGGATCGCCTGCCAGCACTGCTTGAGCGAGGCAACACCGCCATGCAGTGGATCCAACGCCACAGCAGTGGTGAGAGCATCTCTGACATCCTCAGCCGGGACATTCAGGACCTAGCGACTCTTGAGCAGCAATTGCTAGAGGGCGGTTTGGGATGATCGAAACGTCTTCCACTGGATCGAGCTCGCGCATGCCGGCTTCGCAGACCGACACTGTTCAACCCGTCGGTCGCCGCACCTTGCGCCAGCTGAACGAGCGTTTAGAGCTGGTCGAGGAGCTGTGGGGCAACGTGCTTCGCAGCGAGTGCCCACCAGAGCAGGCAGAACGGGTCCTCCAGCTCAAGCAACTCTGCCGCGAAGACGAGACCTCTGATCAGATCATCGAACTGATCGTGGCGATGGACCTCTCCGAAGCCATCGCTGCCGCCAGAGCCTTTTCCCTCTACTTCCAGCTGGTCAACATCCTTGAGCAGCACATCGAGGAAGACCGCTATTTGGCCACGATGAGCCAAGGCAATGTCGCTGAAGCCGCCATCAGCGACACCCTTAATGGCCATCTAGCCAATCACGACCAACCCGCCACATTCCAAAGGCTGTTCCAGCGGCTGCGGGCTCTCAATGTGCCCCCCGGGCTCCTGGAGCCGCTACTGCGGGAGCTGGATGTGCGGCTGGTGTTCACCGCCCACCCCACCGAGATTGTTCGCCATACGGTGCGCCACAAGCACCGCCGCGTAGCCCATCTGATTCAGCGCCTGGAAGGGCTCACCGACGAGAACGACAGCTTCGACGATCGCCAAGGTCTCCGCCAACAGCTGCTTGAGGAGATCCGCGTCTGGTGGCGCACCGATGAGCTGCACCAGTTCAAGCCATCAGTGCTGGATGAGGTGGATTACGCCCTGCACTTTTTCCAGCAGGTGCTCTTCCAGGCGATGCCCCTACTGCATGAACGCATCCGTAAGGCACTGCAGGATTCCTACCCCGACGTCACCCCACCGGAGGACGGCTTCTGCACCTTCGGCTCTTGGGTGGGCTCGGATCGCGATGGCAATCCCTCTGTCACGCCTGAGATCACCTGGCGCACCGCCTGCTATCAGCGCCAGCTGATGCTGGAGCGCTACCTCAGCTCAGTGCGCAATCTGCGCAACCAGCTGAGCATCTCCATGCAATGGAGTCAGGTGAGTCCGGCGCTACTGGAATCTCTGGAAATGGACCGGCTCCGCTTCCCTGAGATCTACGAAAAGCTGGCAGCTCGCTACAGGCTTGAGCCCTACCGGCTGAAGCTCTGTTATGTGCTCCAAAGGCTTGAACTAACCCATGAGCGCAATGCCCAATTAGCGGAATTGGGATGGGAATCACCTCCCAGTGCCACTGAACCAGAGGAGCAGGCGCTGAGCAGCCTGGCTCCGCAACAGGAGTTGCACTACAGCACCTACCAGGACTTCCGCAGTGACCTGGAACTGGTTCGCAGCAGTCTGGAAGCCACAGGCCTGAGCTGCGAACCGCTGAATCGCCTGCTGAGCCAGGTGCAGATCTTTGGCTTCTGCCTGGCCTCCCTCGACATTCGCCAAGAGAGCACCCGCCACAGCGAAGCCCTCGCTGAGCTGACTCGCTATCTGCAGCTACCGCAGGACTACGAGGCCATGAATGAGCCTCAACGGGTGGAGTGGCTGTTGGAGCAGCTGCAGACCCGACGTCCACTAATTCCGACTGGACCGCTTTGGAGTGATGCCACAGCGGAAACATTTGCCGTCTTCCAAATGCTGCGACGGCTCCAGGAGGAATTCGGGCAGCGGATTTGCCGCACCTATGTGATCTCGATGAGTCACACCGAGTCGGATCTGCTGGAGGTGCTGCTGCTTGCCAAGGAAGCCGGCTTGGTGGATCCGGTGGAAGGCACCACACGCCTGCAGGTCATTCCGCTATTTGAAACGGTGGAAGATCTGCGCTGCGCCCCTGAGGTGATGGGCGCGTTGTTGGAACGCCCCTTCTACAAGCGACTGCTGGAGAACGAGGAGGTGCCACTGCAGGAGGTGATGCTCGGCTACTCCGACAGCAACAAGGATTCGGGATTCCTATCCAGCAACTGGGAGATCCATCGAGCGCAAATCGCCCTACAAGCGCTCAGCAGTAAGCACGACATCAGCCTGCGCATCTTCCACGGACGCGGCGGCTCGGTGAGTCGCGGCGGCGGTCCTGCTTATCAGGCGATTTTGGCGCAACCCAGCGGCACCCTAAAAGGCCGAATCAAAATCACCGAACAAGGAGAGGTGCTGGCTTCGAAGTACGCCCTACCGGAGCTCGCTCTCTACAACCTTGAGACGGTCACCACAGCCGTGCTCCAGAACAGCTTGCTCTCCAGCGGCGTGGACGACACGCCCAGCTGGAATGAACTGATGGAGCGGCTGGCCTCACGCTCACGTCAGCACTATCGCGCGCTGGTGCATGAGCACCCGGACCTGGTGGCGTTCTTCGAACAGGTCACCCCAATTGAAGAGATCAGCAAGTTGCAGATCAGCTCAAGGCCTGCGCGTCGTCGCACAGGCGCCAGGGATCTGTC
>MDTB01004716.1_pt1 | contig 10287 bp, 13 predicted proteins | sample 811161 | NCBI WGS metagenome assembly MDTB01 (sample SAMN05326650, study PRJNA326480) | marine metagenome | isolation source: seawater | place: Mediterranean Sea | collected 2009
AAGAGTATTGGAAATGTTGGTCAAAAAACTTCTGCTGCCATGAAACAAGATACATCAAAAGCTAGTAAAGCAGCTAATCCAGGTGCTAAAGAAATTCAAATGCAAGGTAGTTCAGAAAAGCCAAGTGTTGATGAATTTAATGAAGATGAAAAAAACTTGGGTGCTAAGGCAGCTCAAGGTGTTAGTGATTCAGCAAACAAAGCATCTGTTGCTATGAAGGGTGATGCTAAGACATCAAAGGTTCCAGCAATGGAAGCAATGCATAAAAAGAAAAAAACTATGGATGCTATGGAAGCAATGCATAAAAAGAAAAAGCCTATGATGAGCGAAGATGAAACTGAAGAGGAAGAAGTAACTGAAATAGATATTACAAATGAATTAAATTCTATTTTTGGAGATACTGATCTTTCAGAAGAATTTAGAACTAAAGCAACTTCAATATTTGAAGCTGCAGTTGTTGCTAGAGTTAATAATGAAATTGAAAAAATAGCAACTAAATTAGAAGAACAAAACGAACAAGAATTAGTTGAATATAAAGATAACCTTGTAGAAAAAGTTAACGGATATTTAAACTATGTTGTTGAACAATGGGTAGAAGAAAATCAACTTGCCATTGAGAATGGTCTCAAAAATGAAATAACTGAAGAATTTATTTCTGGGTTGAAAACATTATTTAAGGAACATTATATAGATGTACCAGATGACAAACTGGATGTACTTAATGACCTTACTGAAAAAGTTGACACCATTACATCTGAACTTGATGAAGCAGTCAAAGATAACATGGAATTATCAGAGCAATTAGTTGATCTAAAAAAGAATGTTATAGTAACTGATCTTTCAGACAATTTAGCTATTACTGAAAAAGAAAAGTTTAAAAAGTTGATTGAGGGTGTTGAATTTGAAGACCCTGATTTGTTCAAAGAAAAAGTTTCAGTAATTAAGGAAAATTATTTTCCTAAGGAAGCTAAAAAGTCTCCTGAGTCTGAAACTGAAATATTAAATGAAAATGCTCAAACTGAACAAATCGAAGGAGTTAGCGACACTATGTCTAAGTATGCTAGTGCTATTTCAAGGGGTGTAAGTGCAAGATCAATCAAATCAAAATCAAAGTTACATAAATAATAAATAATCAAACGATACTTTTTAAGGAGTAAGGAAATGTACCTTTCAGAAACCGCGATTAAGAAATGGGATCCAATTTTGGAGCATCCTGATCTTAATAAAATTGACGATAACTATAGAAAGCAAGTTACAGCTGTTCTACTAGAAAACCAAGAGAAAGCACTTCGAGAAGAAAAGCAGATGCTTTCTGAAGCTGCACCAGCTAATAACTCACAAGCTACTGCAGGTGTTGATCGTTATGATCCAATTTTAATTGGTCTAGTACGTCGTGCTATGCCTAACTTAATGGCCTATGATATTTGTGGCGTTCAGCCAATGACAGGTCCAACCGGTCTTATTTTTGCAATGAGATCTCTTTATGGTAATAACCGTACAGATGCAGGTTATACAGAAGCTCTTTACAACGAAGCAAACACAACCTTTGCTGCTGCTGCTCATGCTGCTAATGGTGCTGTAACAACAGATACAAATGATGAACCAACATTTGTTGGTTCAAACCCAGTATCAGGTACTTACAACCAAGGTAATGCAATGACAACATCCTTTGGTGAGGCTTTGGGTGATGGTGGTGTTAATAATAACTTTGGTCAAATGTCATTTAGTATTGATAAGACTACAGTTACAGCTAGAACAAGAGCACTAAAAGCTGAGTACACATTAGAACTTGCACAAGACTTAAAAGCAGTTCACGGTCTTGATGCTGAATCAGAGCTTTCAAATATTCTTTCACAAGAAATTATGTTTGAAATAAACCGTGAAGTAGTTCGTAAGATCTATAAGGTTGCTAAGCCAGGTTCTCCTGATACAGCAGTTGCTGGAACATTTAACCTTGACGTTGATTCAAACGGTCGTTGGTCTGTTGAAAGATTCAAAGGCTTGATGTTCAACATGGAAAGAGATGCTAACCATATTGGTCAAGATACTCGTAGAGGAAAAGGAAACTTAATTGTATGTTCATCTGACGTTGCATCAGCATTGTCAATGGCTGGCGTACTTGATTATGCTCCTGCTCTTAATACAGATCTGAATGTAGATGATACAGGTAATACATTTGCTGGTGTTCTTAATGGTCGCTTTAGAGTTTATGTAGATCCATATTCGGCTAACTTAGGTGCTGCAAGCCAGTACTACTTAGTTGGATATAAAGGAACATCTCCATATGATGCTGGTATATTCTATTGCCCATATGTTCCTCTACAAATGGTTCGTGCAGTTGATCCAACAAGTTTCCAACCTAAGATTGGATTCAAGACTCGTTACGGCATGATTGCTAACCCATATGTAACAGCTACAGCAGGCGGTATTGCTGACGGTGATGCATTTACGGCAGATCGTAACCAGTACTACAGATTGTCTGCAGTAACAAACTTGATGTAAAAATACATTTATTGTATTATAGGGGAACCAATTGGTTCCCCTTTTTTTTGTATAAATATAGTCATGGCAGCATACACAGCAAACGCATCTGAAATATTATCTACAGTAAACAATCCAAACTTTGGATCTGTATATAATTATCTTCGTCCAAATGCATTTAAATTTGTAATCAAAGATCTTCCACACGTAGCATATACTTGTCAGTCAGCTAATCTTCCATCTTTAAATTTAGGTTTTGCAGTTCAACCTTCTCCTTTTTTAGATATACCCAGAATTGGTGATAAAATTAACTATTCAGAGTTTACTATCCGTTTTCTTATTTCAGAAGATATGGTAAACTATAGAGAATTATTGGAATGGCTTGTTGCCTTAGGATTTCCAAATAGTTATACTGAATATCCAGGATTTGTAGGTGAAAGATTGAATAGATTTCCATTTATTAACAATGCAGTAATTGGTCAAACAGAAACAGCAGCATACTCTGATGGAACACTAACTATTTTGGATTCATCAAATAATCCTAAAACACTAATAACATTTAGAAATTTATTTCCAATAGCAGTAGAAGCACTAGATTTTGATATAACAAGTTCTGCTGTAGAATTTTTTGTAGGAATAGCAACATTTAAGTACAACACTTTTGAAATTGAAGCATTATAATTAATTTTTTTTTGGAGTTATCATGGGAATGGAAAAGCGTCAGATTCAACTCGACCTTAATAAAGTACGTCAGAATAGATTTTTTGTAGCAACACCTTGTTACGGTGGAGCTTTGACTGAACCTTACTTTAGATCAGTAATAAAATTAATGACATTTTTTAATGGTCATAAGATACCATTAGCTTTTGGTACAATAGCAAATGAGTCATTAGTTACAAGAGCAAGAAATGTACTTCTAGCTTACTTTTTGAAATCAGACTATACACATTTGATGTTTATTGATGCTGATATAGAGTTTCAAGTAGATGATATTTTAAAACTTTATGTCCATGATAAGGATGTTGTAGTTGGAGCATATCCTAAGAAAGGTGTCAATTGGAACCACATAAAAGAGTCAATAGTACTTGATCCATCTAAAAAATTAGAACCACAGCAGATTGGTGCTTTAGGTTCAGATTATGCTATAAATTTTCAATTTACAGATAGAACGAAAAAACAAGTTGCTGTTGAAAAAGGTTTAATTAAACTACATGATGCTGGTACAGGTTTCATGATGATTAAGCGTCAAGTTATTCTTGATATGTGTAAAGAATTTCCAGAATTAAAATATAATAATGATGTTCAAATGGGTGGTGCAAAGTTAGAAGATTTTTATGCAATATTTGATACTATGATTGATCCAAAAGATAAAAGATATTTGTCCGAAGATTATACATTCTGTCGTAGATGGCAACAGATGGGTGGAGATATTTGGTTAGATCCATCTATATCATTGAATCACTATGGATCATTTTGTTTCCAAGGTAATCCAGAAATGATTATACAATTTAATGAACCAATAGCTACTACACCACCATCTTCTAAAAGTGTAACGGTTGACGAAAAGAAAGAAGACATGGAGGCTATAGATTTAGAATCTCTATAGCTTATGAAACTCAGTGATATACAGGAAGAATGGAAAAAAGACTCTAAGATAAATGAACTAGAACTTGGTAATGAAGCAGTTAAAACAGCAACACTTCATGCCAAGTATTTAGCTATATTATCAAATATGAAACTTCAGTTGAGAAAAACTGAAAGTAATTATTACAGTATGAGAAGAGTCAAATACAAATATTATCGTGGTGAACTTACAAAAGAAGAATTAGAAAAACTTAATCTTCCACAATACCTTGGTAATAAACCTTTAAAAAACGAAATGGAAGAATTTTTATCTTGTGATCAAGACTTAAATTTGTTACAAGATAAAGTAGAATATTATAAAACAGTTGTATTTACTTTAGAACAAATACTTAGATCAATTAGTTCACGTACATGGGATGTGAAATCAGCAATAGAATGGAATAAATTTACAAATGGAGCATTCTAACGTACAACACAAAAGTAATATAACTTTGAAAGATGTTGATAATGATACATCATCAAATACATATACTGTTTCTTATGTTAATTTTGAGGGTAAAAGTATAACCAATACATATGTCAGACATAACAATAACAAAGAAGAATGAAGCCTATCTTAAAGTTAAATGTGAACCTGGTATAGCTCAAGAACTCCATTCACACTTTACATTTGATGTACCGGGTGCTAAATTTACACCAATGTTTAGAAACAAAGTGTGGGATGGACAACTACATTTATTTTCATTATTTACAAATCAAATATATGCAGGTTTAAGACCATACATAAAACATTTTGCTGAAGTAAATAATTATACATATAATGATTTAGAATATATTCAAACATTAGATAATGTTAATTTTGAACAAGTTAAAAATTTTGTTGATAATCTAAAGTTAGTTTCAAAAGATAAAAGTATACAAATAAGAGATTACCAATTACAGGCTATATATCAATCTATAAAAGATGGAAGAAGATTATTACTTTCACCAACTGGTTCTGGAAAGTCATTAATTATTTACGTTTTGTTAAGATGGAATGAACAGTTTGGAAGAAAACAACTTATAGTAGTTCCAACAACATCCTTAGTTGAACAACTTTTTTCAGATTTTCAAGATTACTCAACACAAAATGGTTGGAAGGCTTCACACAATTGTTATAGAATTTATGGTACTGTAACTAAAACTAATGATATGCCAATTACAATATCTACATGGCAATCATTACATAAACTACCAAAGAAGTTTTTTGATGAATTTAAAGTTGTTTATGGAGATGAATGTCATTTGTTTAAAGCAAAATCATTAACAACTATCATGCAAAAGTGTATAAGTGCTCCTTATCGATATGGAACTACTGGAACATTAGATGGGACAAAAATACATAAATTAGTATTAGAAGGATTGTTTGGCCAAGTTTATAGAACTACAACAACTAAAGATTTAATAGAAAATAAACAACTTGCAGATTTGAAGATATATGCATTAATATTACAATATGATGATCAAATAAAGAAAAATAACAAAGGTTTAAAATATCAAGATGAAATGGATTTTTTAGTACAACATGAACCAAGAAACAAATTTATTAGAAACTTAGCTTTAGATCAAAAAGGTAATACACTAGTATTATTTCAATTTGTTGAAAAACACGGTAAAATACTTAATGATATGATACAACAAAAGACACAAAATAGGAAAGTATTTTTTATATATGGGGGAACTGAAACACAACAAAGAGAGAATGCAAGAAAGATTACAGAAGGTGAAACAAATGCAATAATTATAGCATCATTTGGAACTTTCTCTACAGGAATAAATATAAAGAATTTACATAATATTATTTTTGCATCACCATCTAAATCAAGAATAAGAAATCTTCAATCTATTGGTAGAGGTTTGAGAATTGGTGATAATAAAACAAAATGTAAATTATATGATATAGGGGATGATATGTCATGGAAGTCAAGAAAAAATTATACTCTTCTTCATATGATTGAAAGAATAAAAATTTATGCTGACGAAGAATTCGATTATTCACTAATTAAGGTAGATCTATAATGGAATGTAAATTATTTAAATTATCAAATGGTGAAATGATTCTAGCTGATTCTGATGCTGTTGTAGATAGTTTTAAAGATAGTAAAAATATTATATTAAAAGAACCAGTTTTAATTAAAACTTTTAGAATGATTGACGAAGTAGTAAGTAATGGCAAACCCGTTATAATGGAACAATTCACAATGCAACCGTGGATAAAAATGTCAAAGTCTGATACAATAACTATACCTTCGGAATCTATTATTGCAGTAGTTGAAATAGATACATATGCTATAGAATCTTATAAAGAGTTTGTAAAGAGTTATGATTCATTGCAAGAAGAGTTTGATAATGCAATTGAAAATGATGAAAAAGAATTAGAATTTAATCAAATACTTGAAGAATATGGAAAAGACACAAAAACAACTATCCATTAGTAATCCAAAAAGTACACATTATGTAGATAATAGCAAATTTTTGGATGCCTTGATAGAATATAGAACTAAAAGCGAAAAAGCTAAACAAACAGGAATTCAAAAACCAATAGTATCAAATTATCTTGGTGAATGTTTTTTAAAAATAGCTACACATTTATCTTACAAAGCTAATTTTATAAATTATACTTATAGAGATGATATGATTTCTGATGGTATAGAAAACTGTTTAGTTGCAGTAGAAAAATTTGATCCAGAAAAATCTAAAAACCCTTTTGCTTATTACACACAAATAATTTATTTTGCATTTGTTAGAAGAATACAAAAAGAAAAAAAGCAACAAGTTACAAAATATAAAATGTTAGAAAACGTTGATCTTAATCAATTATTAGTTCATTCAGATGGTAATGATGAATATGTGTCACAAGTTATTGATTTGATGAAAAGACAAATGGATAATGTAGAATCAGATCGTAAACAACTTAAAAAATGAGCAAAATAAAAGTAGCAGAGGTATTCTATTCTATACAAGGTGAAGGAAGATTCATGGGTGTTCCTTCTGTCTTTCTTCGTACGTTTGGTTGTAATTTTAAGTGCGAAGGTTTTGGTATGCCGAAAGGAGAAAAAAGTAATGAGCGAAATGATATCGCAGTTAATATGGAACGGTATGAAGAATATGGGAAGTTGCCTCTCGTTCATAGCGGATGCGACTCTTACGCTTCTTGGGATCCTCGCTTTAAGCATCTTTCTCCTGTTTGGAATTCTGACGACTTGGCCGATCACATTGTATCGTTATTGCCAGAAGGTCGTTGGAATGAAGAACACTTAGTTATTACAGGAGGAGAACCTTTACTTGGATGGCAAAAAGCATATAAGGATTTGTTAGAACATCCAAAGATGAAACCACTTAAACATATAACATTTGAAACTAATGGTACACAAAAACTAAATCCTGACTTTAGATCATACTTTAACACAAGATTTAAGAATAATAAGAAGAGATTAACATTTTCAGTATCACCAAAGTTATCTGTATCAGGAGAAAAGTGGGAAGATGCAATCAAACATAAAGTAGTTGATTCATATAGACTATGCGGAGATACATATTTAAAGTTTGTTATAGCAACTCAGGATGATGTAAAAGAAGTAAAGAAAGCAGTAGATCAATTCAATAGTACTGTACCAGAATCATTTGAACATAATGATAATTTCTATGATATACCAAAGTATGATGTTTATGTTATGCCTTGTGGTGGTGATGAAGATATGTATAATCTTAATAAAGGAGAAGTAGCTAACATTGCAATGAAGAATGGTTGGAGGTATAGTGATAGATTGCAGATACCTTTATTTAAGAATGCGTGGGGCACATGAAGACAATTAGTTATCCATATAATGAATATAAAAAAGATCTCAACTCGTTAGTAAAACAAATACAAAAGTCTAAAGTTAAATATGATTATGTTCTTGGTGTAGAACGAGGTGGTTTAATTCCAGCTGTACATTTATCACATCGATTAGGTATCCCGTTACAAACATTAACTTGGTCATCAATATATAAAGATTCAAGTATGGTGACATGGTTTGTTCTTAGAAATAAAAAATTATTACTTGTAGATGATATTGTTGATTCCGGCAAGACATTTTTTGAGATATTTCAAAAGTATTGGAACATGGATACAGCTGTACTTATCTATAACAACATTAATGAATCTAAGATCAAGCCAAGTTATTATGGTCGACAGATTAACAGATTAGATACTCCAGAATGGTTTGATTTTTGGTGGGAAAAATGAAATTGAGTACAGCGCTTACAATTAAACAAAGAATAGATGAAGCAAAAGCAAGTTATAAAGCTAGTGATAATATATCTAAGTACATTAAAGAAGGAGAACTTCCTTTATTAATAGATGAAGTTCAAGCAGCTTTTGAAGATGTTTTAAGTACTTTAATTATTGATACAGATAATGATAACAATAGTAGAGACACTGGAAGAAGATTAGCTAAAATGTATGTAAATGAACTTATGGCTGGTCGTTATCAACCAAGACCTAAAGTAACTGCATTTCCTAATAGTGGACATGATAGATTTGAAGGAATGCTTACAGTAAAAGCTGAATTAGTTTCTATGTGTTCACATCATCATCAACCAGTTAAAGGTGTAGCTATAATTGGTTTAATTCCAACAGGAGAAGTAATTGGATTATCAAAGTATGTTCGTATAGCTCAATGGTGTGCTAGACGTGGGCAGTTACAAGAAGAGTTATGTAATCAGATTGCTAAAGAAATAATGACAGCTACTGATACAGAAAATGTTGGAGTCTATATTGAAGCTACTCATGGTTGTATGGAAAATAGAGGAGTAAGTGCTCATTCAAGTCTAACTCAGACAACTGTGGTACATGGTCTTTTTCATAATGATGCAGTGAAGTCAGAGTTTTTCAATAATGTTAAGAATCAAATGAGGCATTGTTAGTCACAGTTGTAAAAAATTTATAAATGTGTATTATTATTATATTGGTTGTGTAAGAATGCTGCCTTACACTGTTAAGCCATAATGGCAGCGAGGAAATTAAATTATGTCTATAGTAAAATTAAATAACCTTGGTAAAGAAGTTAAATGGGACTGCAATGGTCTTAGTCCTTGGCTTCGTAGTACCTTTATAGAAGGTGGTTTTGGAAGTGATCAAGATTTAGCTAGAATGTTCTTTATTGGTATTAAAGGATATAGTAAAGATGAAGTTGAAAAAGGTATTATTGATGTTACAGGTAATATTAGATCTTATATAAATCAACTTAGAAAAAGAAAGTGGACTAAAAAAAGAGGTCATTCTATTGAAATGGCTGATATTGGTAAGTCTAAGAGAGTATATTGTCTTTCTAAATTTGTAGAAAAAATTGAGGATACTTTAAATGATCAAGAATCCTTAGATTTTACTTCTATGAAGGAAAATAGTAAAATCTCTAATGTAACTCGTGAAAAAGGTATTACATGGTTTGCGGATGGTCAATATAATTTGATAGATGAAATGCCTTTAATTTGGTGTTCAAATTTAATTAATATGCTTGATAGAAAGTATAAAGGTAAAGACAATCATTATCTATTTTCTGGTTATACTGTTAAAGAAACTAAAATAGCTTTAGAAAAAAGGATAAAATCAATAAGATGAGTGTAAGTACACTTAATGTTAAATATATATGGGTGACCTTTCGAAAGGAAGGCATCCATAAGTATCCTGATGCTCCACCTGGAGTTGAATTTTTAAAGTTCCCACATAGACATATCTTTCATTTTAAGGTAAAATTAGAAGTATTCCATGATGATAGAGAAGTAGAGTTTATATTGTTTAAGAGAGAACTAGAAGCTCTATATGATAGTGAAACTTTACAATTAAATAATCAATCATGTGAAATGATGAGTGATACTTTAGCTGAATATATCAAAACTAATTATCCTAATAGAGACTTTGTTATTGAAGTTAGTGAAGATGGGGAAAATGGTTGTGAGTGTCATTATGTTAAAGACCTTGATATGGAGATAGATAATGAATTTTTGTCACATCACGCCGACAGCGTATCTTGATATATTTGCAACAGGAAGAAAATGTCATCTATTATTAGCACATTTAGTTAATGAAGATTCAACATATCGTGATTGGTATGTAAAAGAAAAGAAACAATATAACTTTGATATCATACTTGATAACTCTGCTTTTGAGATGTTCAAGAGAGGAGAACCAATGTATGATTC